>ERZ838225.81-NODE-81-length-140084-cov-37.330117_pt1 | contig 140084 bp, 159 predicted proteins | sample MGYA00519684_ERZ838225 | MGnify/ENA primary metagenome ERZ838225 (study PRJEB31850, sample SAMEA3708829) | human gut metagenome | biome: human gut; feature: human-associated habitat; material: faeces | place: China | collected 2014 ... | reverse complement strand
AGTAAAAACTTAGAAAAATTGATAGCATAGGCTATTAGTAATAATGAGGTTGGAATGACCTTGTAAGCTTGGGTAAACTCGTTCTACTAGGAATATTGACCAAGAAGCTCCCACTTCCATAAGTGGAGAGTAGTTCACTGTATTGTATTAATTATTGGGGAGGAAGTTTAGATGAAATATGCTAAGATTAGAAAGTTAGATGTAACAAATGGTCCTGGAGTACGTACAACACTTTTTGTAAGTGGATGTACACATAACTGTGAAGGGTGTTTTAATAAAGAGCAACAAGATTTTAATTATGGAAATGAATTTACTAAAGAAATAGAAGATGAATTTATAGAATTAACTAAAAGTAGGCAGATAAAAGGTGTAAATATATTAGGTGGAGAGCCAATGCAACAAATTATGGATGATTCTTTACTAAATCTTTTAAAAAGAATAAAAGCAGAGACAAATAAACCAATATGGTTATGGTCAGGATATAAGTTTGAAGAAATAATAACAAATCCTAAAAGATTAGAATTGTTAAAAGAAGTTGATATATTAATAGATGGAAAATTTGAATTAGATAAAAGAGATATAATGCTTAAATATAGGGGATCAGCCAATCAAAGGGTTATAGATGTAAAAAAGTCATTAGAAGAAGGAAAGATAATTGAAATACTTTAAAAGTAATGTATAAAAATTAATTATACTAATGAGTAGTAAAAAATATGAAGAAAGGAGTTATAATAAATGAAAAAAATAAAAAGATATATAGGGGTAATAGCTTTAATTATTACTATATCCTTAATGTTAATTGGTTGTGGTCAAGTAAAAATAAATAGTGAAGTTTCTATTAATATTGATGGAACTAGTAGTACTAGGTTGAAAATATATTATGATGATACTATAAATAAATTAGTAGATAATGATTTATTATCAAAGGTTATTAGTGAAATTAATAATAGTATCCCAAGTGAAGTTCATTTTGGAGATATAGTTAAATCAAAAGAAGAAAACTTAAATGTAGAAGAAGTTGAAATAAAAACTGATAAAGTTAAAATAGATGAAATAGACAATTTAAGTAATGATTATTTTACTGTAAAAGAAGTAAAAAATAAAGGCTTTATTACGAATAAATATATTATAACAATTAAATTAAAACATAGTGTAAATGATATTATTAGCAATTATATAAATAGCAGTATAAATAATAATATTGGTTTAAATTTAGGGAATTTAATAAATAAAAATATGGCTAACTTAATAGGGGATATTCCAGTAAATTTATCAATATCTATGCCAGTTAAAATAACAGATACAAATTCCAATGAAATAGTTAATGGTAAGATAATAAAATATTCATATACAATAAATGATTTAAACGAAAATAATAGCATAGTTATGGGATTTAATGTTCCTAATATACAAAATATTATTTTTATAATAGTGATAATTGTTATAGCAATTTTTGTATTATTAATTTATAGTAAGAAAAGAAAAAGAGAAAAGTAACTATATATTGATTTAAGTAAATTTGAAATGTTGGTATAATTATTAATATTAATGATTAAAAGAAGATTTAGTATTATAATAAAAGGGTTAAGGAGTATTACTTCCTTAACTTTTTTATTAAAAGTATGTCGTAGTATATAAAGTCATAGCAAAGAAATGTGGTGATTAGGTGTTAGCTCTTATAGGGATAAGGAAAAATGTAAATATTGAAATTAGGGAAATGTTTTCTTTAGGATTTAATAAACAAAAAAAGAATTTAGAAAGCTTAAAAGATATATATGAAGAAGTAGTAATTATAAGTACCTGCAATAGAACTGAAATTTATATATCAGGATGTTTAGGTGAAAAAGAGGATGTATTAAGAATATTTGAAATTTTAGAATGGGATTTATCACTTGCTGAACATATATTTTATTTGAAAGATTCAGAAGTAGCAAAACATTTAATGGAAGTAGTATGTGGGTTTCATTCAAAGATTTTAGGTGAGGATCAAATTTTAGGGCAGGTAAAGGATGCCTATGAGTTAAGTTTAGAGCATAAGGCTTTAAAGCAAAAGCTTTTAAAATTATTTGAAGAGGCAATAGCATGTGGTAAAAGATTTAGGTCAGAAAGTGAGCTATATAAAATACCAGTATCATCATCATCTATTGCTGTTAGCAAAGCAATTAGTTTTGGTTCAAAAAGTTTAATGGTATTAGGATATGGAACTATAGGAAACTTAGTGGTTAAATATGCATTGTCATCTAAGTTAGAAAAATTATATATAGTTGTTAGAAATAAAGAAAAGGTTAATGATATAAAGGATAGTAGGGTTACAGTATTGGATTTTAATGAATATAAAAATTTTATAAATGAAGTAGATTCAATTATTAGTTGCACTTCATCACCACATATTGTAATTCAAAAAAATTATATTAATGATTATGGAAATGATATATTGTTAATTGACTTAGCACTTCCAAGGGATATTGATGAACAGACAAGTAAAATTTCAAGAGTAACACTGTTAGATATTGATGAAATAAGTAAATTAGATTTAGGTAATAAAAATTTAAGAAAATTAGAAATGAATAAACATAAATACATAGTTAATGAATATTTAAATGATTTTATAAATTGGATGAAACTTAGAGAAATTACATATTATATAAAAAAAATTAGAAATACAGAAGAAGTTATTATTAAAGAACGAAGTAAATCATTTGAACATAAGTGTAAAAATAAAGAAGATATAATGTTGGCAAATAAATTAATAAAAAGTACAGCTGATTATTATGTAAATAAGGCAATTTCAGTATTAAAAGAAGAAAAGTTAAAAGGGCGTGAGGAAGAATGTCTAGAGATATTACAAAAGATATTTATGGAGACTTAAACTATGCGCCTATAACACTATTTGGAAATAAGCTTAATGTTGGTATTATAGGTGCTGGAAGAGGTGCATTAATAAAAACAAGAAATTTTTATAATAAGGGAAGTAATATTGAAGTATTAGCATTAGAATTTTTAGATGATTTTTATGAGCTTGATACAAATCGCGTAAAGCTTATAAAAGGGTGTTATAAAACGCAATTTATAAAAAATAAACATATTATAATAATTGCTGTTAGTGAAAGTGAATTAATAAATAAGATAAAATTAGATTGTGAAAATCACCATAAAATTTATATTAATTCTGCCAAATTCAATGAAGGAATGGGGGTAATACCTGTAAGTAGGGAAAGCAAATATATTTCAGCTGCAATAAATACAAAGGTAGGAAACCCAAGGGGAGCTGTGTTAGTAGCAAATTTAATAACAGAGTATATTTTTGAATTAGATGAATTTATTAAATTAAGTGGTGAAATACGAAATAATTTAAAGTTTGAAGAAAAAACAAAAGATAGCTTATTAAAATTTATTAATAGTAAAGATTTTAAGTTCTTTTATGATAAAAATAAGATAATAAATGTGCTTAAATTATTTTATGATGATAATATAGTTAATAAAATAAGCTCCTTAAGAAAGGAAGATTAATAAATATGGAATTAATTTTAGCTACAAGAAAAAGTGCTTTAGCTCAAACTCAAACTAAAAGGGTAATGAAGTTATTAAAAGAAAAAAGTGGTGTTGATAGCAAAAAGTTTTTAGTAGTAACTGAAGGAGATAAGAGGCTTGATGTATCATTAAATAAAATAGGTGGAAAGGGATTATTTACAAAGGAGATAGAAATTGCTTTATTAGAAAATAAAGCACATGCAGCAATTCATTCAATGAAGGATGTTCCATATGAAATGGGGAAACATTTTGAATTAATAGCAATGCCTGAAAGAGAAGATGTTAGAGATGTCTTAGTTTGTAGAAATGGATTAAGGCTTGAAGAGTTAAAAAAAGGAGCTATTATTGGTACAAGTAGCATAAGAAGAGCTGCACAGATAAAAAATATAAGAAATGATTTAAATATAGTTCCTATAAGAGGAAATGTTGGAACAAGATTAGAAAAAATGAAAAATGAAAATATGGATGGAATTATCTTAGCTGCCGCTGGATTAAAAAGATTAGGAATGGAAGATATAATCACAGAGTATTTAAATCCAGAAATATTTGTTCCAGCTGTTTCACAAGGAGCACTTGGAATTGAGTGCTTAAAAAATGGAGAATATAACGACTATTTTAAATCTTTAGACAATAAAGATGTAAGGGTTACAGTTGAAGCTGAAAGAAGCTTTATGAGGGAATTAAATGGAGGATGTCATAGTTTAATAGGTGCATATGCAACTCTTGAAGGAAATGATTTATACATTATTGGAACATATGAAGTTAATGGTGTAATAGTTAAAAAAGATATCTTAGGAAATAAGGAAGATAATATTGAATTAGGAAAAAAATTAGCTCAAAAAATATTAATGGGATAATAAAAACAAAAGAAGGTAGGAATTAAATATGAATGGAAAAGCATATATTATAGGAACTGGACCAGGAGATGAAGAATTATTAACAGTAAAAGCTATAAAAGTATTAAATAGATGTACAGCAGTACTTTATGATAGATTAGTTTCTAATAATATTTTAAATTACTTAAATGATGATTGTTTAATATATTATTGTGGAAAAGAACCAGGTGCTCATTACAAAACACAAGAAGAAATAAATGAAATGATAGTTAAACTTGTTAAAGAAGGACATATAGTTGGTAGAGTTAAGGGAGGAGACCCATATGTTTTTGGAAGAGGGGGAGAGGAAGTTATTGCCCTTGAAAAGGAAAAACTAAAGTTTGAGGTTATTCCAGGGATTACATCACCAATAGCAGTATTAAATTATGCTGGTATACCAGTAACTCATAGAGGAATTTCACAAAGCTTTCATATTGTAACTGGAATGACTGGGACAAATGAAAAAATTAATTGGAGGGCTTTAGCTCAAGAAAAAGGAACATTAGTATTTATGATGGGCCTTGAAAATATAGAAAGAATAGTAGCAAATTTAATTGATAATAAAAAGCATGTAAAAACTCCTGCTGCTGTAGTAATGAGAGGAACATCTTCTAAGCAAAGAAAGGTAATAGGGAATTTGGAAAATATTATCCAAAAAGTAAGAGAAGCTAATTTAAAATCACCATGTATAATTGTTATAGGTGATGTTGTAAATTTAAATAAAGAATTATCATGGTATGAGGAAAAACCTTTGTTTGGTACTAATATTTGTATAACAAGGTCAAGAGAACAAAGTTCTGAATTGAAAAGTTCATTAAGAGATTTAGGGGCTGAAGTAACAGAAATTAATTCTATTAAAATTAAATCAACAAAGGAAAATTTAAAAGAATATTTAAATAAAATACCAGAGTATGATCATATAATTTTAACATCAGTAAACGGTGTAAATAATTTCTTTGATTTTTTAATTGAAACAGGATATGATGTTAGAAATATAAAAGCTAAATTTTCAGTTGTAGGAAAGGCAACTAAAAATGCATTAATAAGCAAGGGAATTCAACCATTTATTATGGCAAGAGAATTTGTAGGCGAAGGATTATTTAAAGCATTATCACCATATTTATCATCAGGGGAAAAGGTACTTTTACCTTGTTCATCAAGTAGCAGAACTTATTTATATGATGAAATAAGCTCATTAGGATTACATGTAGATAGAGTTCATACTTATGATACTGTTTGTGGAAGTGTAAAAAATAAGAAAGTGTTTGACGAAGTAGATTATGTATTATTTACAAGTCCTAGTACTGTAAATAATATGATTGATATGTTAGGGATTGAAGCTATAAGAAAAAAGAAACTTATTGCAATAGGACCGCAAACAGCAAAAGCGATTAAGGATAGAAATATGGAGTGTTTTATATGTAAAAAGCATTCTCAACAAGGATTCCTTAGTGAAATAGTGGAGTTTAAGGAGAGATTAGAAAATGTTTAGAAGAGGAAGAAGATTAAGAACAAATTCTGTAATAAGAAGTTTAGTAAGAGAAAATTCTTTAAGTACAGAGGACTTTATTTATCCTGTATTTATAGTTGAAGGTAATAATATAAAAAGAGAAATAAGGTCTTTAAAAGGGAATTATCATTGGTCTGTTGATAAATTAGAAGAATTGGTTAAGGAATTAAATGAAGCTAAAGTTAAGTCAGTAATTTTATTTGGAATTCCAGAACATAAGGATTGTGTTGGAAGTGAAGCTTATAATGATGATGGAATAGTTCAAAAAGCAATTAGAAAATTAAAAGAACTAGATAGCAATTTATACATTATAACTGATGTTTGTATGTGTGAATATACTAATCATGGCCATTGTGGAATATTAAGTAATAACAATGTTGATAATGATAAAACATTAGTATATTTAGGTGAAATTGCTTTATCACATGTAAAAGCAGGAGCAGATATGGTGGCTCCTTCAGATATGATGGATGGAAGAATAGGATATATAAGAGAAGTCTTAGATAAAAATGGATTTGAAAATATACCTATAATGAGTTATGCAGCTAAATATTCATCAGCATTTTATGGGCCTTTTAGAGAAGCAGCAGGTTCTGCACCGAGTTTTGGAAATAGAAAGGGATATCAAATGGATCCAGCAAATTCTAGAGAAGCAATAGCTGAAATAGAGGCAGATTTAAATGAAGGTGCAGATATAATAATGGTTAAACCAGCAATGTCATACTTGGATATAGTAAAGGAAGCTAGAGAAAAAATTAATGCACCTATATGTGTTTATAATGTTAGTGGTGAATATGCAATGGTTAAAAATGCAGGAGAAGTAGGATTAATTAATGAAAAGTTAGTTGCATTAGAAATGCTTTTATCAATGAAGAGAGCTGGTGCAAAGATGATAATCACTTATTATGCTTTAGAGGCAGCTAAATGGCTTAAGGAGGATGAAATATAATGTCTAATAGAGAAATATTTGAAGAATCAAAAAAATATATGCCAGGGGGAGTTAATTCTCCAGTAAGAGCATATAGAGATATGGGAATAGATCCTCCAGTAATGAAAAGTGGAAAAGGTGTAATATTAACAGATGAAGATGGAAAAGAATATATAGATTTTGTTCTTGCGTGGGGACCTATGATTTTAGGTCATTCTAATGAAGAGGTAGTAACTGCAATTAAAGAAATATCTGAAAGGGCAATTGCTTTTGGTACACCAACAGATTTAGAACTTAAAATGAGTAAATTTATATGTGAAGAAATGGATAATGTTGATATGGTTAGGTTTGTAAACTCTGGTACAGAAGCTACTATGAGTGCTATAAAGCTAGCTAGGGGATATACAGGGAAAAATAAAATAATTAAATTTGCTGGATGTTATCATGGTCATTTTGATGGCTTTTTAGTTGAGGCTGGTTCAGGAGTATTAACAGAAGGAATAGCTGGATGTTTAGGTATACCAAATGATAGTATTAAAAATACATTAGTTGGTGTATATAATGATATGGAACAAGTTAGATCTTTATTTGAAGCATATGGAGATGATGTTGCAGCTGTAATTATTGAGCCTGTTGCAGGAAATATGGGAGTTGTTAAAGCTGAAAATGAGTTTATGGAAACATTAAGAGTATTATGTGATGAATATGGTTCATTATTAATATTTGATGAGGTTATGAGTGGATTTAGAGTTGCATATAAAGGAGCTCAAAGTTTATTTAACGTTAAACCAGATTTAATTACTTATGCAAAAATAATAGGGGGAGGACTTCCTTGTGGTCTTTATGGTGGAAGACGTGACATAATGGAAAAACTATCTCCTGTTGGTGGAGTATATCAAGCAGGAACAATGTCAGGTAATCCAGTAGTTATGGCAGCTGGAATGGCAACTTTAAATATATTAAAAGCAAATCAAGATATTTATGAGCATATAAATAAATTAGGTGAAAAACTTCAAAATGGAATTGAAGAAATTGCAAGAGAAAAAAATGTTAAATTAACAGTTAATAGAGTTGGAGGAATGATGACAGTATTCTTTACTGACAGAAATCCAGTAAGAAGTTATGATGATGCAAAAAGCTGTGATTTAGAAATGTTTAAAAAATATTTCTTGCATATGAACAAGAATGGATTTAATATACCACAATCTCAATTTGAATCAATGTTCTTAAGTGCAGTTCATACTGAAGAACATATAGATAAATTCTTAGAAACATTTAAAAGATTTCAACCATAATGGAAGTAAATAGTTAGTAGTCTTTAGATAGTTAAGAGTTAATAATTGAGGAGGAAACTCCTTATGGAGTTTCAAAAAAATATTATAAATTCAGCCTAAGCAGAATTTATTCATTAACTATAACTATTAAACTAAAAAAAGGTGGGGGATTTTATGAGTAAAGCAATAGTTTTAGTTGCATTTGGAAGTGCGAATTTAGAGGGAATTAAACAAAGTATAGGATTATTAGAGCAGGATTTAAATGAATATTTTGCTGGAGAGTATACAGTACTTAAGGCATTTACATCAAATAAAATAATTGAGCTTTTAAAAGAAAGACATGATTATGTTATTCCTCATTTAAGTAAGGCATTATTTAACTTAGTTAACCAAGGATATGAGGAAGTTATAATACAGCCATTACACATAATGAGTACTAGTGATATAAAACGTATCGAAGAAGTAGTTGATGAATATAAATATTCTATGAAGAGAATAGTGATTTGTAATACTTTATTTTCTGATGAAGAAGAAGTTCTAATAAAAGAAAGTAATGAAATAGCAAATATAATTTGGGATGATTCAGAGAAAAATGATATATTGTTAGTTGGACATGGATCTAAGAAAAACTCAAATAAAATATATGATGTTATTACAGAAGCTGTGAGAAATAAGTCTAATAAAAAAGTTTATTTAGCAACTTTAGAGGGTGAAAAAACTTTAGATTTGGCAATTGAAGAAATATTAAAAGATGACACTAAAAAATTAACTTTAAAGTCTTTATTTATAATTCCAGGAAAGCATGTAATTGATGACATATTAAATAGTAATGATTCGTGGAGCGAAAAAATAAAATCTAAGGGTATAGAAATAACTATTGGTAAAAAGTCATTGTTACAATATGAAAAAATAAGAGAAATGTATATTACAAAAATAAATAACGTTATTAGAAATATTAAATAAAAATAATGAGCTCTAGATAAAGTATGTTAATTTATCTAGAGCTTTTCTTATAAATAAAGTTAAAAATGTTGACAAATATAATTGAAATTTAGTAATATAGCTAAAGAAAAAATTGAAAAAAAATATCAATTGAAATAAAAAATCAATTAAACCAAAAGAAGAGGAGCATACAAAATGAAGAAAAGTAAAATTATAAAAAAGCTAATTGTTATGGGACTTTTAGTTGGAACAATAGCATCTATTGGATGTGGGAATGTTACCACAAAAACAGAAGAGAATAATGGAAATGATGAAATTGTAATAAATCATGAATTAGGAACTACTATTTTAGAAGAAACACCAGAAAATATAGCAGTATTAGAATTGTCATTTTTAGATTCATTATATAACTTAGATATAGATCCAATAGCAATTGCGGATGATAATGATCCAAAAAAAGTAAGTGATGTTACTGAAGGTGAATTAGTAGATTATACTTCAGTAGGAAAGCGTATGGAACCTAGTTTAGAAGAACTAAGTATGATGGATTTAGATTTAATAATTGCAGATGTAAGCAGACATAGTGAAATATATGAAGATTTAAATAAAATAGCACCAACCATAGTATTAAAAAGTATAGACTCAAGTTATGAAGAGTATAAAGAAAATTTTAAAACTATAGCAAAGGCTGTTGGTAAAGAAAATGAGGCGACTGAAAAAGTAGAAGAAATAAAAGAGTTTTTATCAGAAGTAAGTAAATTGTCACAAGAAGTTGTTGAAGGAAAAACAGTATTAACAGTGTCACCTAAAAATGATGCCTATACAGCACATACTTCTAGTTCGTTTGTTGGTCAAGTTTTAGAAAAAGCAGGATTTGTAAATGCAGTACAATCAGAAGAATTTGAACAATCACTTTCATTAGAGCAATTAGTAGAAATTAATCCAGATATTATTATATATATGAGAGATGATAAAGATAAGACAATATATAGCCAATGGAAAGATACAGAATTATATAATTCATTAGATGCGGTTAAAAATGATCAAGTATTTACTACTGTGGCAAGAGGTCCTTGGACTCAATATAGAGGATTTATATCAGTTAAGACAATAGTAAATGAAGTTGAGGGTTGGTTATTAAACAAATAGATAATAGATAGTTAAGGAAGTGAGGCATGTGGAAAGACTAGAAAAAAATAAGCTTTCGATATTTATTGGAGTAGGTGTAACTTTATTAATAACCCTCCTGTTAATAGATATGTTGGTTGGAATGAGTGATGTGGGACTAAAAGATATACTGAAAACTTTTATAAGTTTTGATGGAAGTAAGGAAGCTTTAATAATTAAAACAATAAGATTTCCACGTGGATTACTTTGTATTTTAGTTGGTGCATCAATGGCTCTAGCAGGACTTTTTATACAAAATATAACAAGGAATCCAATTGCATCTCCTAAGGTATTGGGAGTAAATGCTGGAGCAACATTAGCAGTAGTAATTATTATGGTATTTTTCCCAGAGGATAAATATAATATAAGGATTTTAGTGGCATTTTTAGGGGCTGGAGTAATTAGTATAGCAGTACAGTTAATAGGTAGAGTAAGAAATTTATCGCCTCTTAAAATAACACTTGTTGGGATAACAATTCAAATGTTTTTAGCTTCAGTAACTAAAGCAATAATGTTGTTTAATGATAGTAAAACATCAGAGTTAGTATTTTGGATGGTAGGGGCAGTACATCAGGCTCAATTTACACATGTTATTGCCATATTACCTTGGTTTGTGATAGCAATAATTTTAGGGCTAATAATATCAAAGTCTATGGATGTATTAAAAATGGGGGATAGAATAGCAATTAGCCTGGGAGAGAATATTAATAGAACTAAGTTTATAGGTTTATTGGTTGTGATTATTTTAGCAGGATCATCTGTGGCTGTAGCAGGACCAATATCCTTTTTAGGATTAATTACACCACATATAGTAAGTAAAATGAAGGTAAATAATTTTAGAGGTAGTTTTATTTTATGTGGAATATATGGAGCAAATTTATTACTATTATCAGATATAGTTTCTAAGTTAATAAAATATCCGTATGAATCACCGGTTGGCATAGTTACTTCATTTTTAGGGGCTGTATTTTATATATTTATTGCAAGTAGAGAAATTAAGAGGGGTGGAGCTGTTGAAAAATAAAAATAATATTATAATGATAACAGCAACAACTTTGATTATTGCTATATCTATTATAAGTTTAGCATTTGGAAGTAAAATATTAAATATTATTGAATTAAAAGAAGCATTATTTAATAGTGAAACTTCAAAATATGGATTTATAGTTTATGAGTATAGAATTCCAAGAATACTAATTTCAGTAATGGCAGGAGTAGCTTTATCAATTGCAGGGGCTATATTTCAAGGAGTACTTAGAAATCCTTTGGCATCCACAGATATACTTGGTATTGGAAAAGGAGCTGGATTTTTTGCTTGCATTGTATTAACAATACCAATAGGTAAATATATATCGTTGCCTTTTGCTGCTATATTAGGTGGATTATTAGTAGGGGTAATATTGTATTTATTAACTAAAAGGGTTGCTTTTAAAGGTACAAATATAATAATAATGGGTGTTGCAATTAGTGCATTATTTGATGCTGGAATACAATACTTAAATATAAATAGTAAAGGCAATATTCAAACAGTTCTTTTATGGCTTACAGGAAGTGTATGGGGAAGAGGCTGGGATGAAGTTAAAATACTAATGCCATTTATAATAATATTTATACCATTAGCTATTTTTATGTCAGATAAAATAGATATTTTATCATTAGGAGATAATGTTGCAACTAATTTAGGAGAAAAAGTTAATGAGTTGAAATTATTTTTGTTATTTATAGCAATAGTACTTACTGCTAGCACTGTAAGCGTAGTAGGAACTATAGGTTTTGTAGGATTAATTTCTCCACATATTGCAAAGAATTTAGTTGGATATAAGCATAAGTTAGTAATACCTTTAAGTGGAATTATAGGTGGAATAATATTAGTTACTGCTGATTTAATAGGAAGAACAATGTTTGCACCTGTAGAAGTTCCTATAGGAATAGTTACATCAATAGTTGGAGCACCTTATTTTTTATATTTATTGATAAGAAGAAAAGCAATTAAGTAATTATATAAGACCTAGATAAAAGAAAGAATATATAAGTTGAAAGTTATTAATGATAATAAAAAGGAAGTGTAATCTTACTATGAGTTTAGATATTAAGAATCTAAAATTAGGATATGAAGAAAAGATAATTATAAATGATATTACTATATCTATACCAAAAGGTAAAATCACTATGCTTATTGGAGCTAATGGATGTGGTAAATCAACTTTATTACATGGAATGAGTAGGCTACTTAAGCCTATAAGTGGAGAGGTTAGTTTAAATGGTGTATCGGTACATGAATATAAACCTAAAGAATTTGCTAAAAAGTTAGCAATATTAGCACAAGGGCCTATTGCACCAGAAGGAATAACTGTAAGAGAGCTTTGTTATTTTGGAAGAAATCCCTATAAAACAATCTTTGGAAGTAGAACAGTTGAAGATGATGATATGGTGGATTGGGCAATAGAGGCTACTGGGATGAAGGAATTTGAAGGAAGAATGTTGGATTCTTTATCTGGAGGACAAAGACAACGTGCTTGGATTGCTATGGCACTTACACAAGGGACAGATATACTTTTGCTAGATGAACCAACTACTTATTTAGATTTATCACATCAAATTGAAGTTTTAGAATTGCTTAAAGAATTAAATAGAAAGTTTGGTAAAACTATAGTAATTGTACATCATGAATTAAATCAAGCAGCTAAGTATGGCGATAATTTAATATGTATGAAAAGTGGTCAGGTGTACTCTACTGGAACTGTAGATAATGTGTTTAATGAAAAAATGTTAAAAGAGGTTTTTGGAGTAAATGCAATAATTATTGATGATCCAATAAGTAATAGACCTATGTGCATACCAATGTAGTATTTAAAATTATATAAGAGTTACTAAGAGGTTTTTAGTGTTGCATTAAAGAAATAGATTACTATTGCTTTTAAAGTAAAAGTGAGTATTAACGAAATTTTTTCGATAATACTCACTTTTTATTCATATATTTTAAAAATGGAACACTTATTATTTATACAATATATAATAAATTAGTCTAATCTATTAACAATTTTAATAAGGGTTTCAAGTTTTTCTGTTGAAGTTATTCTTTCATTACATTCATCACTATTTAAACATATATAAAATCCTAAAGACTTATAATCATCTTGATTTTTAGGTTTACAAATTGGAGAAACAAAACCTACTTCAGCACTATTTCCAATATGATTACAAAGAGTACATATGTTGCTACTATTAGGCTTTGATTCAGTAAGTCTGCAAGACATTCCTAATAGATTTCCATTCAAATTATAAGTAATAAGAAGTTTTTTTGTTGCTTCATCAATCCAACCTAAATATACAAGCTTTTTATCTTTAATATCTAAGTTAGGAATTTTAAGTTTCTTTTCCTTTTTGAATATTTTAACAAGTTGATTTTTTGTTATGTTTTCCATGCCAAAAACATATATGTTTAAATCATTTAAATATATATCTATATGGAGAGGAGTTGTTATTTTTGAAATATTAAGTATTTCTTTTTCAGCTTCAGATAATTTATCAAAGCAAGATAAGATTTTATCTTGAGCAATTAATTTACTAACATTTATTATATTAGGATCTGAGCAGTTTATAAAAGCATTATTTAAATCAAATAGGCATCTTTTTATATAATTAAATTGTTGTTTTTTTATAAAGGATTTCATTGATATTCACCTCATTTATAAGTATTATAATATTTTAAGTATTTACAAATAAAAATGTGAATATTAATAAATTGAATTAATATTCACATAAATTTTAACGTAATCATCATGTTAATAATTGTAATTAACAATAAGTATAATATCATATTTGAACTAAAGTATTCAAACTAATAAATATATCTGTAATGATTATGAGCATATTTGTTTTTGATTAAAAATTATTCTTCGAATGCTTTTTTCTGATAAAAAATATTCCTTAGATAATTCACTTATAGATAAGCCTTTGATATATTTTTCATATATTTCAATATCTCTTTCCTTAAGTATATTTTTTATACCACTTTTTTCACCCCAAGATTTTTTATTATCATTTTTTCTAGGGATATAAAGGTATTCTCCATCTACATAATTTTGAATTATTTCAATAATTTCTTGTGGTAACACATCTATAGCTTTAACATATTTCATATCTTTACTCCTTATTTTAAAAAATAAAATTAAAGGCAAAGAATATTAAAAAATTCATGTGTTACAGAACCTAAGATTATTCAGCTAAATTATTAACTGATTAGGCTCCAAACAAAGCTTAGCTGAATTTTTATATAGTCTTTGCAAGGAGCAAGTTGATTTAAAAATGAATTTAAAATCCATTAAGATCACCTCCTAAATATATTTTAATCTATGTTTAATTTTTTTCAAAAATAATTTATATTATAATTTATCAAAGTAAGTTTATTTATTAATAAAATAATTATAAAAGTAAATTAGAATTAATTTTAATTTACTATAATTTTAGTTAAGTGTTAATTTTAATATTAAAATGAATTGATTATAAGAAAAAGTAAAATTTTTATTGTTAATTTGCGATAAAGTGATATTTTCAATTGAAAAATAGTTTAAAAAGTTGTATCATATATAATTGTGATAAAATTTAAGGAGAATGAGGTGGGGAAATGTATAGAAAAGAAATTGATAATTTAGTGCATTCGGCAGAAGTTAAAATTGGCTTATTTAATAAGAGTGTACCTAAATATTTAACATCTGCATTCCTAGGAAGCTTTTTTGTAAGTTTAGGAATAATGTTAATTTATTCAATTGGTGGAATAATGCATCATGCAGGAGCTGAAACTTATAAAATACTAATGGGAGCATGCTTTGGAGTTGCTTTAAGTTTAGTATTTATGTGTGGTGGAGATTTATTTACAAGTAATGCAATGATAATGACTATTGGTGCATTAGAAAAGAAAGTATCATGGTTAGATGCACTTAAAATTTGGGTTGCAGTTTGGATTGGTAACTTATTAGGTGGTGTTGTAGGAGCATTACTATATGTTAATGCTGGAGTTGCAAGTGGTAAGAGTGAATACATTGGAGAATTTATAGTAAATAATGTAGCAACTAAAATGAATACACCAGGAATGGAATTATTTTTAAGAGGATTATTATGTAACGTTTTAGTTTGTCTTGCAACATGGATGTGCTATAAGCTTAAAGAAGAAACTTCAAAGTTAATAATGATTTGGTGGTGTTTATTTACATTTATAACTGCTGGATTTGAACATAGTGTAGCTAATATGAGTTTTTTAGCTATGGGATTATTATTACCTCATGGTGCTGATGTTAGTATTATGGGAATGGCTCATAACTTACTTTGGGTTTCATTAGGTAACTTTGTAGGTGGAGTATTATTTGTAGGTTTACCTTATTACTTTATAACAAAAGAAAAATAAAAATTTATTTGTATAAAAATGACAGGTATTAAAGTAGCTGTCATTTTTATATTGAAAATAAGTTTAGATAATTCAAAATTAATATATGGTATTGACAAACAATAATTATTAAATAATAATAAAGATGAAGATAAATTATTATAATTAACGGAGGATGAAAAAATGAAAGCATTTGTTGATGAAAATGTATGTATTAGTTGTGGATTATGTGAAGGAGTATGTTCAGATGTATTTTCACTAGACACAGGTGTTGCAGTTGCAACTGAAGAAGTTTCAGCTGAAAATGAAGATTTAGTAAGAGAAGCTTGCGATGGATGTCCAGTAGAAGCTATTTCAATAGAAGAATAATATATAATTAAATAAAAAAGTAAGGAGAAATAAGGCTATGTCAAAAGTGTGTTTATGTAGAGGAATAACTGAAGAGCAAATTGTTGAAGCTATAAAAAATGGAGCATCTTCTTTTGAAGAAGTTAAGGAAGAAACTGGTGCTGGAGCCGGTGGATGTCGTGGCGGAAGATGCAAATGTAATATAGAATTATTAATTGAAAATAATAAATAATTAAGAGATGGACAAATTCTATTAGAAGGTGTCCATCTTTTATATAAATTATTCAACTGTATAAATCCATCCTTCAGGTGCTTCAACATCACCAAATTGAATTCCACATAATATTCTATAAAGTTCTTTAGTTATAGGTCCTACCTCTGTTTCACTATAAAATACATGAAGTTTACCTTTATATTCTATTCCACCAATTGGAGTGATAACAGCTGCTGTTCCACAAGCACCAGCTTCTTTAAATTGATCAAGATAATCTATAGGAATTTCCCTTTCATATATAGGCATATGAAGGTACTTTTCTGAAATTTCCATTAATGAATATTTTGTGATACTAGGTAGCACAGAAGGTGATAGTGGTGTAACAAATTCATTATTTTTAGTTATACCAAAGAAATTAGCAGCACCAACTTCTTCTATATTAGTTCTAGTTGCAGGATCAAGGTAAATACAATCAGCAAAGCCTCTATCAGCAGCTATTTTATGTGGTTGCATTGAAGCAGCATAGTTACCTCCAACCTTTTGACCGCCAGTACCATGAGGTGCAGCTCTATCATAATCAGCAACTGTAAAATTACAAGGAGTAAGTCCATCTTTAAAATAAGCACCTACAGGTACACAAAATATACTAAATATATACTCAGGTGCAGGTTTAACACCAATATTATCTCCAACACCAATTACAAATGGTCTTATATATAATGTAGCACCAGTTCCATATGGAGGAACATAAGCTTCATTAGCTTTAACTACTTGCATACAAGCATCTATAAATTTTTCTTCAGAAATTTCAGGCATTAATAATTTTCTAAGGCTTGAATTAAGTCTTTGAGCATTTTTATTAGGTCTAAAAAGTTGAATTTTACCATCCTTTGTTCTATAAGCTTTTAATCCTTCAAAGCATGCTTGACCATAATGAAGAGAACATGATGCTTCACTTATTTTAAGCATATTATCTTCAGTTAAGTGTCCATCATCCCATTTTCCATCTTTCCAGTTAGAAATATAACGGAAGTCAGTTTTAATGTATTCAAACCCCAAGTTATTCCAATCGATATCTACTTTTTTAGTCATGTAAATCGCCCCTTTTTATTTAGTAATATTAAATAAATTAAATTGAAATAATTAATATATATCTTAATTATTAATTTTACCACTAATACAAAAAATCTTAAATAGATTATAGTGAAATTATGGGGAAATTATTAGTTTGTATAAAAAGTATAAATTTTGTGGTATAATATTTGTTGAAATAGTAAATAATAGTACTTTAAATTAACAGTATATAGGAGGTTGGGTATGACAAAAGAAGTAATAAATACTAATAATGCACCAGAAGCAATAGGTCCATATTCACAAGGAGTTATAGTTGGAGATTTTGTTTATACATCTGGTCAAATCCCTTTAAATCCAGTAACAGGAGAATTGGTTACAGATATTAAATTAGCAACTAAGCAATCTATGGAAAATATAAAGGCAATTTTAGAAGAAGCAGGAACTTCATTAAACAACGTAGTAAAAACAAGTATATTTTTAAAGGATTTAAATGATTTTGAGGCTGTTAATGAGGTTTATGGAACTTATTTTATAGAAAATAAGCCAGCAAGAAGTTGTGTGCAAGTAGCTAAGCTACCTAAAGATGCAGTAATAGAAATAGAAGCAATAGCTGTGAAATAAAATATATAAAATAAATATAAATATTAAAAAAAGGTATTAAAAGCCTTTTTTATTTTTATTAATTATAGTAAATTATATAATTGAAGAATAGTATTATTGTATAAAATAATACTATTAATACAAAAGAGAAAATTCATTAAAGAAAGGAGTTTTTTATGAAAAAGAATAAGATAAAAGTTTTATCATTAGCTATTATTTCTTTATTTATTATGAGTTCATTTGTGGGATGTAATAATAAGAATAAATATGATACAACTATTAACTTTTTAAATTGGGGAGAAAATATTGCTGATGGATTAATTGAGGAGTTCCAAGAAAAGTATAATATTGGAGTTAATCAAATATTTGTTGATGACAATGAAGAAATGTATCAAGAACTTATATCAGGAAAAACTCAATATGATGTAGTTGTTCCAGGTGATTATTTAGTTGAAAGACTTATTGCAGAGGGTAGATTAGAAAAATTAGATAAGGATAATATACCAAATGCTTCTCAGCTTTCTGAAGATAATTTAAATAAACCATTTGATCCAGGCAATGTTTATTCATTACCTTATATGAATGGAACAATTGGAATAGTTTATAATACAGATATAATCAAAGAACCAGTTGATAGTTGGAAGGATATGTGGAACCCTGAATATAGAGATGAAATATTTGTGCTAGATTCACAAAGAGATGCTATTGGAATGGCATTAAAAATGTTGGGTTATCCTTTAAATAGTACAGATCCCGAACAATTAGAAAAAGCAAAAGAGGCATTAATTGAACAAAAAGAACTAGGAACAATTTATGGTGCTGATAATGTTAAGGATTTAATGATTTCTGGAGAAAGAGCTATAGCAATGATATGGTCAGGTGAAGGATTAAATTTAGCTGATGAATATGATTATTTAAAATATATCGTTCCTAAGGAAGGAGCAAACTTCTGGATAGATTCTTTAGCAATACCAAAGGGAACAAAAAATAAAGAAGCAGCTGAAGTTTTTATTAATTATTTATGTGACAAAGATAGTGCATATAGAATAGCTGATGAAATAGGTTATACAACTCCAAATAAAGAAGCTAAAGAAGAACAAGATGATAGTGTTAAAAATAATCCAGGTGCATATATGCCAGCAGAGGTAATGGATAAATGTGAAGGATATAAGTATTTAACTCAAGACGAACTTGAATTATATGATAATATATGGATGCAAGTAAAAGGTTAAAAATAAAATAATAAACTTTAAAAGTTAGTGTTTCCTTGTTTAAGACACTAACTTTTTTTTATGAATTTAAGATATAATATAGATAAAGTAAGAATATAAATTATGTTATAAAATGTATATTAAGATTTAATAATGAAAATATACTAGTAAGGAGAGATTAAATGGTAACAATTAAAGCTGTTGCAAAGGAAGCAGGAGTATCAGTAGGAACAGTTTCTAATGTAATAAACAATATACAGGTTAAAGCAAGTACAAAAGAAAAAGTAGAAGCAGCAATTAAAAAATTAAATTATGAACCTAATGTATATGCAAGAGGATTTAAAATAAATAAAACTAACACTATAGCACTTATTTTACCTACAATATGGAACCCATTTTTTAGTGAACTAGCTTACAATATAGAAAAGAATATTAAAAAGTTAGGAATGAAAATGATACTTTGTAATTCAGATAAAGATAGTAAATCTGAAATAGAATATATATCTATGGCAAAACAAAATAAAATGGATGGAATAATAGCAATAACATATAGCGATATAGATAAGTATGTTTCTGAAAAAATTCCATTTGTAAGTATTGATAGATATTTTTCTAAAAATATAACATATGTATCAAGCAACAACTTTGAAGGGGGAAGGCTTGCAGCAGAAAAACTTAGTGAATTAGGTTGTGAAAAAATTGCATATATAGGAAGAGGTTCAAAAATAAATAATGCAACACGAAAAAGAAAAGATGGATTTATAAGTTATTGTGAAAAAAATGGTATAAATTATGAAATTTGTGAACTTTTAGGTTCTGCTGAGGAATTTAATAAGATATTAGATAAATTTATAATTGATAATTTTAAAGATGATATAAAGATACAAGGTATTTTTGCTGTAACTGATGAACAAGCAATAGATTTTATAAATAAATTAGATAAATATAATATAAAGGTTCCACAAGAAGTCCAAGTGATAGGATTTGATGGAAGTAAATCATCAGTAAATGATACAATAAAAATATCAACTATTAGACAGCCTATTGAACTTATAGCAGAAAAAGCGGTTAATTCTTTAATAGATATTATAAATAATAAAAATACAGAAAAAGAAATAATTCTGCCTATTACATATATAAATGGAAGTACAACTAAAAGATAATTAATATTTAATTATATGGTTTTACATAAAATAAATTATAAAACTTATTTTATGTAAAATCATAATTTTTTTTATAAAAACATATTGACGTAATTATGAAAACGTATTAAGATTATAAACATAAAAATGAAACGTTTCAAAAATCAAAAAACTATCCCAGGGGGGAATATTAAGATGAGTAAGAATTATAAAGAAATTAGTGAAAGCATTTTACAAGGCATAGGCGGAAAAGAAAATGTAGTTAGTGCGGCACATTGTGCAACTCGTTTAAGATTAGTTCTTAAAGATGATAAAAAAGCAGATGTTAAAGCAATTGAAGAAATTCCAGCAGTTAAAGGAAGTTTTAATACATCAGGGCAATTCCAAATTATTTTAGGTTCTGGTGTTGTTGATGAAGTTTATAAAGAATTTATAAAAATGGCTAATATTAAAGAAGGGAGTAAAGATGAGCTTAAAAAAGAAGCTGATAAAAAGTTAAATCCTGCACAAAGATTATTAAAATCGTTAGCAGATGTTTTTGTTCCAATATTACCTATATTAGTAGCAGCAGGTTTATTAATGGGAATAAATAATATACTTACATCACAAGGATTATTTATTGAAGGAAAATCATTAGTTGAAGCATATCCACAATTTAAAGACTTAGCAGAATTAATAAATACTTTTGCTAATACTGGGTTTGCATTTTTACCAATATTCTTAGGGTTCTCAGCAGCTAAAGCTTTTGGTGGAAACCCATATTTAGGTGCTTGTATAGGTGCACTTATGATTCATTCAGATTTATTAAATGGATATAGTTATGGTGCAGCAGTTTTAGAAGGAACTGTACCAGTATGGAATATATTTGGTTTTACAATAGCTAAGGTTGGATACCAAGGAACTGTACTTCCAGTTTTAGCAGCAGCATTTGTACTAGCTAAAGTAGAAAAAACTTTACACAAAATAATACCTTCAGTATTAAATAATTTATTAACACCATTATTTACAGTATTTATAACTGGTATATTAACATTTGTTGTTATAGGACCTGTAATGAGAGTTTTGGGAGATGGAATAACATCAGGTTTATTATGGTTAATAAATACACTAGGGCCAATAGGTGGAGCAATATTTGGATTCTTATATGCACCAATAGTTATTACTGGTATGCATCATAGTTTTGTTGCTATAGAAACTCAATTATTAGCAGATATAGCAACTACAGGAGGGTCATTTATATTCCCAGTAGCAGCAATGTCAAATGTAGCACAAGGTGCAGCTGCATTATCAGTACTTTTAATATTAAGAAAAGATAATAAGATGAAGGGAATAGCTTCAGCATCTGGTATTTCAGCTTTATTAGGAATAACTGAACCAGCAATATTTGGTGTAAACTTAAAGTTACGTTATCCTTTCTTTGGAGCAATGATAGGTTCTGCAGTTGGATCAGGGTATGTAATGCTTACAAAAGTACTTGCAATATCTCCAGGGGCAGCAGGTTTACCAGGAATTATATCAATAAGACCTACATCTATAGTTAACTATATAATTGCTATGATACTTTCAATGGCAGTAGCAGTTATTTCAACTATTGTTATAGCTAAGGTTATGAATAAAAAACAAGCTGTTGAAAATAAAGAGCTTGCAGCATAAAATATTTTAGAAAAATAGGAGGAATTAGCATATGCTAATGCCTTCTATTTTCTGATAAGTAAATAATTTTAAAATGGAAGATTAGGAGAAATTAATATGAAAGAATGGACAAGAGAAGAAAGATATAGAACAATATTAGAAGCATCAAATGAAGAACTAACTGAATTAAGAGATATAGTAAACAGTTGTCCATATAGACAAAAGTTTCATATTCAGCCTACAACAGGATTATTAAATGACCCAAATGGATTTTCTTATTATAATAATGAATATCATTTGTTTTATCAATGGTTTCCTTTAGGTCCTGTACATGGAGTAAAGCATTGGTATCATGTTTCTTCAAGAGACTTAGTTAATTGGAAAGATTGTGGTGTTGGTATAATTCCAACAGAACATTTTGAAAGTCATGGAGCATTTTCTGGTAGTGGTATAGCTGAAGATGATAAGTTATATTTATTTTATACAGGAAATACAAGAAATAAGGAATGGGTTAGAAATCCGTATCAATGCTTAGCCATAATGGATAAGGAGGGAAAAATAACTAAGAACAATGAAGCGATAATTAAGGACGTGCCAAAAGAGTATACAGATAATTTTAGAGATCCTAAAGTATTTAAAGATAATAATAAATATTATTGCTTAATTGGAGCAGAAAGAAAAGAAAATTTAGGCACTATAGTATATTATGAATCAGATAATTTAAAAGATTGGACATTTAAAGGAGAAATAAAAACAAGTTTCTTTGGCAATGGATTTATGTGGGAGTGTCCAGATTACTTAAAGTTTGATGATAAAGGAGTTCTTATATTTTCACCACAAGGATTAAAAGCAGAGGGAGATAAATATAAAAATATATTTCAATCTGGATATTTACTAGGAGAAAATATTGATTTTTCTAATGGAGAATTTAAACATGGAGAATTTACTGAATTAGATAGAGGATTTGATTTTTATGCACCTCAAACTATGACAGATGATAAAAATAGAAGAATATTAATTGGATGGATGGGATTACCTGAAATTGATTACCCTAGTGACAAAAATCAATGGGCTCATTGTTTAACTTTACCTAGAGAATTACAATTAGTTAATGGAAGACTAATTCAAAAACCAGTAAAAGAATTAGAGCAGCTTAGAGGAGAAAAATTAGAATTTTCATATGAGTTAAATAATGAAGAAAAAGCAATAGAGGGATTTAATGAAAAATCTTATGAATTAATATGTAATTTCAATAATTTTAATGGTAAATATATAGGACTAAAATTAAGAAAAAGCATAAATGAAGAAACTGTATTTTATTATGATATAGAAAATAAAAAGCTTGTATTAGATAGAAGTAAGTCAAAAGAAAAATTTGCATTAGAATATGGAACACAAAGAAAGTGTAAATATGATAAGGATGAATTAAAGCTTCAAATATTTGTGGATATTTCATCTATAGAAGTATTTGTTAATGATGGAGAAGAAGTATTTACCTCAAGAATATTTACAGGTGATGAAAGTAATGAATTAAGCATTTTTGCTGATGGAAGTGCAAAAGCTGAAATAAAGGTATGGAAAATTAAATAAGATAAATATTTTATAAAAGCTAAACTTTATGGAAAAATATAAGGTTTGGCTTTATTTTACTTTAAAAGAATTTATTAATGAAGCTTTATTTTGTAGAAAAAGCAATCCATATGGTATATAATATTTGTAAAGGAACAATGAGCTTAGGAGGAGATAACATGGATAAAATAATTGACTTTAATGAGCTTAAAAATAGAGTTAATGATAAAGATGTAGATCAATTTGAATCATATATTTATAGTTTATATTATAAAGTGGCTGAAGGAAAACTATCAATGGCTGAATTTTCAAGTCAATTAACGGAATATATGATGAAAAATAATATTTCACAAGATAAGTTTTTAAAGATGCAAACTAAACTTATGGAGAGATATGGTATAGACACTACTGGATTTGAAGAGCAATTAAAAAGATTAGGTTTAGATAATATTTCAACTGATCCTCAAGATTATGAAAAATTTAGAAGAACAGTGGGATTTCAAGAAAAGTATAAAGATAGACTTAAAGTAAAAGGTGCAACTGAATATAGTATAAAAAATGATAAAAATAATCTTACTATTCTTTTAGATCAAAATAATGTTATTTTAAAGAGTTCAGAAAAGATTGATTTAAGTGATAATGAATTAAATGAGTTTTTATGTTCATATAAAAAGACAGTAGAAGAAGAATTACTTAAGATTTCAATTTGTGAAGATACAAGAGAATATGATTACTAAAAATAGAAACAAATTTCTATTTATTTTGAACAAAAATTATGTATAATTAATAAGGGAATAGCCAGTTAAGAACAATAAGTTATTAATTAAGATTAAGGCAAAATTAAGTTAATAATTTATTGTTAGAAAATTTTAAATCACAAACTGGATATGCCCTTATTTTATTGTATATAAATAAATTTGTACATAAATATTACAATGATGGAGGACAAAAATGAGCGTTTTAACAGTTAAGAATATTAGCCATGGATTTGGTGATAGAGCAATATTTGAAGATGTATCATTTAGATTACTTAAGGGAGAGCATGTAGGTCTTATTGGAGCAAATGGTGAAGGTAAGTCTACATTTATGAATATAATAACAAGTAAGTTAATGCCAGATGAAGGTAAGGTAATTTGGAGCAACAGAGTTAGAGTTGGATATATGGATCAGCATGCTGAATTAGAAAAAGGTCTAACTATTAGAGATGTATTAAGAAGTGCATTCAAATATTTATTTGACATGGAAGCTGAAATGAATGATCTTTATAATAGAATGGGCGAAATGAATGAAGATGAAATGAATAAGGCTTTAGAAAGAACATCTGTTATTCAAGACATGTTAGATAATAATGGTTTTTATGTTATAGATGCTAAGGCAGAAGAAGTTGCTAAGGGGTTAGGTCTTTTAGATGTAGGACTTGATAGAGATGTAACTGAGCTTAGTGGTGGGCAAAGAACAAAAGTATTGTTAGGAAAACTTTTACTTGAAAATCCTGACATATTATTATTAGACGAGCCTACTAACTATTTAGATGAAGCTCATATTGAATGGTTAAAGAGATTCTTACAAGCTTATGAAAATGCATTTATATTAATATCACATGATATTCCATTTTTAAATTCAGTTATTAATTTAATTTATCATGTTGAAAATAAAAAGCTTACTAGATATGTTGGAGATTATTATGAATTCCAAAGAATTTATGAAGCAAACAAGGCACAATTAGAAGCAGCATATGAAAGACAACAAGCAGAAGTTGCTCAACTTAAGGATTTCGTTGCTAGAAATAAAGCAAGAGTTGCAACTAGTGGGATGGCAAAGGCTAGACAAAAGAAGCTAGATAAGATGGAAATGATTGAGCTTGCAGCAGAAAAACCAAAGCCAGAATTTAATTTCTTAAAAGGAAGAACTTCAGGTAAGGTTATATTTGAAACTAAGGATTTAGTAATTGGATATAATGAGCCATTAACTAAGCCTCTTAATCTTTATATGGAAAGAGGACAAAAGATTGCTTTAGTTGGAGCAAATGGTCTTGGTAAGACTACTCTTTTAAAGAGTTTAATGGGATTAATTCCTTCATTAAGTGGAGAAGCTAATTTAGGTGAATATCAACAAATTGGTTACTTTGAACAGGAAATTAAGGAAGCTAATTATAATACTTGTATTGAAGAGGTATGGGAAAAGTTCCCTTCTAAAACTCAATATGAAGTAAGATCAGCTCTTGCTAAATGTGGTTTAACTACTAAGCATATTGAAAGTAAGGTATGTGTATTAAGTGGAGGAGAACAAGCTAAGGTTAGATTATGTAAGCTTATTAATGAAGAAACAAATATCTTAATCCTAGACGAGCCTACTAACCATTTAGATGTTGAAGCTAAAGATGAGCTTAAGAGAGCTTTAAAGGAATATAAGGGAAGTATATTACTAGTATGCCACGAACCAGAGTTCTATAAGGATGTTGTAACAGATATTTGGAGCTGTGAAGAATGGACAACAAAAGTAGTATAGTAAATAATCAAAATTTATTAAGTAATTATTAGAAGATTAATTATTTTATATAGACAAAGAAGAACTAGATTTTATTTATTGTGGGTAGAAGCTAGTTCTTATTTATTATCAAAATTTTATTTAATTTTTTTACGGTGAATAGAAAATATTGTATTAATACTAAGCCTCTTCCAGTAAGCTATGGTGATATTGTTAATATTAGATTTGGAAATATTCAAATTCATCATCATCCAATTCATTTGCATGGACATGAATTTAAAATCGTAGGAGCAGATGGATTTCCAATAAGAAAAAAGAATCAAATTTATAAGAATACAATCTTAGTATCTTCGGAAGAAACTTGGGATATAGAATTTGAAGCAAGAAATCCAGGAATATGGCTAGTGCATTGTCATATGCTACATCATGTAACAAATAATAGAGCAATAGGTATTGGATGAATGTTTACTACAGTAAATTATATATAAATAAATATTAAAAATAAGATTAGTATACTTAAAATGTTAAAATGAAATTTATATAATAAATAATTTAAAAATGAGGAGCTACACATAGAGGGAATTTATTAATTCAACTTTATGGAGCTCTTTGATTTATTTATAAGATAAATATGTAAAAGTAGACATAAGTAAAATATCTATATATAATTATATTAAAACATAGTAATGCAAATATAAATTTTATTTGCTACTTAAAAGGAGGAAAGATTTGATAAAAAGAATTTGTAAGCAATGTGGAAAAGAATTTACACTTAATGATTCAGAAATAAAATTTTATAAAGAAAAAAATTTAGATTTACCTAAAAGATGTAGTGAGTGTAGAAAAGAAAATAAAAATAATAAAGATGATTTAAATAATACATATAATAAAAATTTAAAATCTAATAACAGTAATATTGATAATAATAGTAAAAATATATATAATTCATTAAAAAATAATGAAAACAAGAATAATAAAAATAAAACAACATTAGGAAGTATTGTTGTAGCTGGATTAATAGTTTTATTTTTAATTATAAGTAAATTTTTCAATATAGACCTTGATTGGAATACGATATTTAACAATCAGCAAAGTACGCAACAACAAAATACTAAATCACTTGAATTTAGAAATGATAAGCTATGGGAAGAGCATTTCTTAAAGCATGGAAATGAATTTGGATATTCTACTAAGGAGGAATATTTAAAGGGTGCAAATGAAGTTATTAATTCTCAATATTCTTTACATAAGTTAGAAGCAGAAGATAATGATGAAATATATTATGATGAAGATAAAAATGAAATAGTTTTTGTATCATCTGATGGATATATAAGAACTTATTTTAAGCCTAGTGAGGGAATTAATTATTATAATAGACAATAAAAAAATCTACAGTATATTTTAAGTACTTTTAAATATACTGTAGATTTTTTTATAATAAATTATATGATTGACATTTTTATATTTGTTAATTATTGGGCTTGGGAAATTGCAATATAATTTGATTACCATAAGTATATTGCAATAAATTATTTAATTTAAAGTTACTAATTGAATTATTGGTAAATAGTAATAGCTTTTTATAATATTCACTATCATGATTTATATACAAATCTTTAATAATATAAACAATGAGATTATTAGTAGTTTCTAATGCTTTATAAGTTATATTTTGGGCATTAATATCATTTGAAAACTTTTCATAATAATCAATAATAACATAATCAAAATTTATTGGACTATTGTAAGGAATATAGGTTTTATGAAGTTTAGATGCTATTTTAAAAGAAGGAGAAGCATTTTCAGCCATATAAAAATTTAAGTTTTTTCTATTTGATTTAAGTATGAGACCATTACTTCTAGAATGACAGTATATATCTAAAATATTTAAGTTTTCTAGAGAAGGAATTATAGAAAGATAGCTAAAATTAAAATATAATTCACTTACGCTTAGAAAAGAGTAAAATTTTTATAAGTTTATCTGATGAAGAGGGCTTTGGATTATAAGCAGCTGAGGCAATGGCAATGGGATGTATTGTTATAGGATATCATGGGCAAGGAGGATTAGAATATTTTAAAAATGAGTTTTCTTATCATATAAATCAAGGTAATATAATTGAGATATGTAAAAATGTAGAATTAGTTATTGATTTAATAGAAAATAAAGAGGAAGAATATTTGTTTAAAGCTAAAACAGCAAGAAAATTTATTTTATATAACTATTCAATTGAAGAGTAAGAAAGAACAATAGTTGATGCTTGGAATGATATATTAACAAGAGATTAATTAGCAATACTATAGTTTAGCTAGTCTAAACTATAGTACAATTTATATTATGTGATAAAACTTTAATTAATAAATTTATTTGTGAAAATGTTAATTCTATTATTTCCATAAGAAATTTCACTATTTAAGATAAAATTAAACTTAGTTTTTAAATAATAAATTAAAAGTGATAGGTTTTTAGAATTTTCAGAAGTATAATTAGTATATAATGAGGGATTAATAAATAAAGCAATATTTTTAGAAGATTTTAAAGCTTTAAATAATAAACTTTTAGCTAAAACATCTTTTAAAAATTTAGCATCATTATTTATTAAAATATAATCAAAATTAATATCAATACTATCCATAGAAAATGTTTTAAGTAATTTACTAGCTATTTTATAAGAACCATTATTATTATTTCCAATATAAAAATCTATATTTTTTCTATGAAATTTAAGCATTAATCCATTAACACCACAATTACCATATATGTCTAATACTTTTAAATCATTTATTTCAGGTATTATTGCTAAATAAGCTAAGTTAAAATAAACATCTGAAATATCTATATTCCATTTTTCTTCAAATTTTCTTTTATTTTTTTGAAGTATTTCGTTATAGGAACTATCTGTGCTAAAAGAAGCACTGCCATAGTGATGAACAAATGTATCATGGCATAATAAAAGTTTATATTCAGCATTAATTATTCTAAAGCAATAATCATCATCTTCAAAGTTTCCAGGAAAATAAATTTCATCAAGCAATCCAACCTTATCAAGAACTTCTTTTTTTATAAGCATGCTGTAGCCAACTAACATAATTCTTTCTTCCCATTTAGTTTTATCACTTATATTTATTTTATAAGCAAATTCCTGCATTTCATTTAGTGTTTTATAAGTAGTAGGAATGCTTTGCCAATAAGAAGATGAGTTTGTTACCGGGCTAACAGCACCTATATTGTCATTACTATATAAAGCAATTTTTAAATTTGTAAGCCAATTATAAGTAACAACAATATCATTGTTTAAAAGTAAAATATCATTAAGGGGATTGGCTAGTTTTATACCATCATTACATCCACCAGGAAAACCCCTATTATAAGTGTTTAATTGAAGTTTTATATCATATTGAGTTTTTAACCAATTTTTTGTTTCTTCATTAGAATTATTATCTATAACAATGATTTCGTAATTTTCATTATGAGTATATTTTCTAATACTTTCTAGGCATTGTTTAGTATAATTTAAATTATTATAACTTAAAATTATTATACTTGTTCCATGATTTTTTATTAAATTATCAGTCATATATAAACTTCCTTATAAAATAGAAATAATAATTATAATATGAAAATACACATATATGATGAATAATATATGTGTATAATAGTAATTTTAAATTGGTGATATATTACAAAAATAAAATCTCTATGTATAAATAACTTAGAGATTTTATTTTTTTATAAAGTTTTTAAAACTAAATTTGAAATCCTAAGAATATTTCACAAATTGCCATTACAACAAAATAAGTTCCAAGGATATAAGGTGTTGCAGCTATTGCAATAACAGGATTAGCAAGAATTATTAATCCTAAAAGTACTAAGAGAATACTATAAATCGTGTTAAAGTTAAAACCTAAACTTTTATATTTTAAGGAAATTATAAAAAGATAAATGCCTCTAATAAGAGCCCATATACCACATAAAATAGCTACTGTATCAACTGTATCTATAGGAGAAATACACAAAATTATCCCAAATAAGATTGAAATTATACCATTAATAATTAAAAATATTTTAGTTGAAGATGAAAATGATCTAAGTAATGTAAATATTCCTGTAACAATAATTAAAACACCACATACATTAACTAAATTTACAAGAGTGCTAAAAGGTCTTAAAAAAAATAAAATACCTATTATTCCAAATAAAATCCCTTCAACTATAAAGAATTTTTCAAAAAAATCTTTCATAACTCATCACATCCTTAAGAAATAACCTATTATTAACATTAGTATATGTTAATTTTTTTATAATATAATAAAATTTAAAAAATATTAATTTATTGAATTATTGTATAAATTTAAGAGAAATTATATAGTTTAATTAAAAAAAGTGGGGATATTAATGAAGTTAAAATATGAAGCACTTCCACCAGTAGGGATGCGAATTATTAAATCAGCAATAGGGTACTGTTAGGATTTATTAAGAAGAGCTTTCAGAAAGATATGGAGCAACTTATTTAATGTGTATAGAATAAAATGAAAAAATAAATAAAGTATACATAGAAATGATTTAAATAGGTTATGTGGAAAATTTTAAAGTTTTAAAATATGAATCAGAAGATTTTCCGGGATATTCATACATAAAAGTATATAATAAAAATGCTAATAAGGAAAATATGATAAATGAAATAAAGTCAATTATTAATGTTGATAAAATAATTAGATTTGAAACTGTTAAAGAAGAAAATAGCATAGTGATTAGTGGAAATTATTCTAATGAAATGGTAAAAAGCTTAAAAAAATTATATGAACCTTATTTTTGGAAAAAGTAAATTAAGAAGTTGTATAGGTTATATAATTTATAAATAACCTATACAAATACTTCACCAGTTTGACTAGTTTTATAAATTTCAGATAAAGCATGTACTCTAATTATATTAATTAAAATTGAAAAAAGATATGCATGATATAAATTTTCATAAGGTGATAAATCTATATCTTGAGATAAAACTTCTTTTTGAAATCGTCTTTCCTCTAATCTATTGGTAGATTCAATAAATAAAAATATATATCCAACCAATATAAATTCAGCACCAAGCAAAGTAACTGAAGTTGAAGTTTCACCAGTATTATTAATGTCTAAAATTTCTAAAATATCTAAGTTAGATCCATGGATAAAGAAAAAATAACCTATAACTAATAGAGAGGAACCGAATTTTTCAATATTTGCAAGTTGAATATCTAATTGTTTAAAGTACTCTTCAAATTCATCATTATTAATTTTATTGTTTTCATAGTGCAATTTAATAAACTCCATACAATTGATTTTATGAAGGGGGCTATATAACATTATATGAAATTTAATATAATGTTGTACAAATTTGAATTGAATCTAAATAATTAAATTGATCCAATTAGTTTTTTACTGTTTACATATGTATCAATCATTTGTTATTCTCCTTAAAATAAGAAAGTAAATTTTTAATTATAATACCAAATAATAAATTAAATATAAATTAAATAGCACAATTAACTTAATAATAATTGGAAAAATAAGTATTGAAAATGGATTAAAGTGAAATTTTATTTGATGATTTTATACAAAATTTAAATTGATTATGAGAAATGATATAAAAATAAATAACTTAAATGTATAAAATTAGAGATGAATTTAACACAATATATTTTTTGAAACTTATTGACTACTATTAATGAATTAGATATAATGTAAACATAAACAAAGAAAAAAATATTAAAAATTGAAAAAAGTTACAAAAGGGTGGGTTTTAATTTTTGATACACTTTGGAAACGATACCTAATATGAAAGTTATTAACTTTAGATAAATATTTATAATGTTAATTATAAATAGACTTTATTATTTTTCTTAATGGAACCGTTTCTAAAAAGGTTAAATAATATTTATTATGTATTTTAAGTTGTTATCAACTTTAAAAATAAATTGATTTTGTGTAAAAGTGGAGGAGAATTATTATGAAAAAATTATTAGTAACATTACTTGTAGCAGCAACATCTGTAAATTTTGTAGCTTGTGGATCAAGTAATAAGGGAAATGATGATAAAACTACTACTTCATCAGGAAATAGTGATAAGAAGGTAACTTTAAAGGTTCAAGCAGAAAAAGAATGGGTAAGTTATTATGAAAAGGTTAAGGATACAATAGTAGAAAAATATCCAAATGCAACAATTGAAATTCTTGAAACAGGATCATTTGACCACTTAGATGTATTAGATAAAACAGATGCAACAAACTCAGATATTGCTGATGTATTTGCTTTACCAGCAGATAGATTATATAGCTTAGCTAAGAATCAAGTTTTAGCTGCAATACCCGCTGATGAAATGGCAAAAGAAGTTGGTGGATTTAATGATTTTGAAAATGGATTAGGTGGAAACTTTAAAATTGATGGTGAATATTTAGCATTCCCTTACAATATAGAAACTTTAATTGGATATGTTAATGTTGAAAATGCTAAGGCAGCAAATATTGATACAAGCAAAGAAATTGAATTTACAAGCTTAGAATACAATCAAATTTTAACAACTGTTCATGATGCATGGTATGGAGTTGCATTTACTAATTCAGCTGATTTTGATTTACTATCAAAAGATTTAAAAAGTGATGCTACCAAAGAATGGTCAGAATTAACAGAACAACAAAAAAAATTATTTGAAGGATTATATAATTACTGGAAAGCTCATAAGGAAAACAATACATCTTTATGGGATAAAGATGCTGCTGGAGGATATATTGATGAACAATTTAAAACAGGTGAAAGCGATGCTGTAAAGATTGATGGTCCTTGGGCTACTTCTTCAGTTAGTGAGTTAGTTGGAAGTGATGACAACCTACAAATAATTCCATTAAGTCAAATCACATTTAATGGACAACCATTAAAACACTGGAAAGGTGGATGGGGTCTTGGAATAAATGCAAGATGTGAAGATAATGAAGAACAAATGGAAATTGCAGAAGCATTTATTAAAGAGCTTATAAATCCTGAAAATGCAAAAGAATTATTTTATGCAACAGGTAAGATATTAGAAAATGCTACAATTGATAATTATCAAGGAATAGATAAATTACAATTAAAAGTTATTGAAGCTACTTACGATAGTTATAAAGTTGCTGAAAATAGACCTTTGTTTAGTGAATATGGACAAGTTTGGGATACATGGCAAAATGCTTTATTATCATGGTCTGCTAAAAACCCTGCAAATGCAGAAGAAGCATATAAGGAAGTTAAAGCATCATTTGATGGTATGATGGCAAATCTTAATCAATAAAAGTTTTACAGATATTAAATGAGTTAAAAAGTTAAATACGCTAATTTAAGTTAATAGTGTATTATATATTAATCAGAAACACTTTATTAAGTGTTTCTGAAATATTTAAATCGCTATATTTTCCTAAAAATTATTAGTATATTCAAATTTATAATATAATAAAAATTATTAACTTAAATTGGCTTTTAATTAATGGGAGGAATTCCACATGAGAGAAAGTATAGAAATGCCAAAAGGTATATTTTATACAATAGTAACAATATGTTCATTAATTATAATGCTAACATCACTTGAAATATTGATTAAAGCAAAAGATGCAGAATTATTTAATATGTGGTTATTTAGCAGTAATTTAGGAGAAGATTTATTAACAAAGACAACAGATGAGTTATATTCTACATATTTAAATATATGTATGGCAACATTTTTTATTAGAGTAATAACACCAATGGCTGTGGCAATTCACAGTTATTTTACTTTTACAAAACTTAGAGTTAATAAGATGTTTGTAATAATATGGTCTGTAATTATAGTAGGGGCATTTGTATTAACATTTTTAGGAGAACAGTTTTATTCAATATTATTTATCGGATGTATAATAGGTTATTTAGCTTTAATTTTTATAATGGGTTACTTAGGGAAGTGTATCAAAAATGTTAATAGTATTTAAGCATAGAGTTATTCAGAAGGTATAAAAGGAGGTAAAAGGGTTGAGAAAATTCAATAAGCGCTTATATGATAATATTAATCGAGAATATGATAGAAAAAATTTATACCTATATGAAGTTTCGGTTTTACAGGAAAAAATTGAAGCTGCAACTGGTAAGGAAAAACAAGATTTACAAAATAAATTAAATCAGCTAGTTAAAAATAAGAAAGATCACCCTTATAATAAGCAATTAGCGGAGTATAAAAATAAGGAAAAGGCATTTCTTTCAGAAGTAAATAAAAATATCTCTAATTATAAATCAAAGGTAGATAAAAATTTACCATCTAAAGTTCAAAAACTAGAAATAAGATTATTTAAAGCTAAGCAATTAGTTAAATTTTATAAAAATTATACTAAACTTACTTATGATGCAGAATTGATATATGAACAAAGCAAAATTGAAATTGCACAAATACCACCAGTAATTGAATTTGCAAAATCTGCATCAAGCGAATTAGTAAAGGCACAAGATAAGTTAACTAAGATAAATCAAAAAGAAAATGAAAAATTTGAAATTGAATTTAAATCATTTAAAGAAGAGGAAAATAAAAAGTTACAAGATAGAATTAAAGAGGTTAAATCTAAGTGTAAAGAAGGATTAATTTCAAGACAAGCAAAAGATAATACAATTAAAGAGTTAAAAAGAAGATATAAAGAAGTAATATTAGTTAAATCATTTGAAAATGAAAAAAATTATAATGAAGAAATTATAAAAAATAAGAAGTATGAGCTTTCAAAAGCTATTAAACAAAAAATTAATACTGTAAATATTAATGTTGCAGATTTAAGAAGAGTTTATCCAGTTGAAAGTGAAAAAACTTTACCATGGGTATCTTGGGTTACATTCTTAATTCCAGGTTTAGCCCAATGTATAAATAAACAATATGTAAAAGCGATTATAATGTTCTTTGCAACAATATATATATATGCCGTGGCTATTCCATATGCCTTAGGATATGGAAACTATAAAGGGGAAGGTATTGCAGGGCTTGTATCATTAGCAGCTGGTAAAGGAAGACTTGACAGATCAATTATCTTTATGATTGAAGGTATACTTGCAATATTCTTAGTATTAATAGGAATATTTTTAATCTATTTATGTTTCAAGGATGCAAATAAAGTTGAAAAAGATACAATTAAGGGGACTAGATACAGAAGTTGGACAGAAACTAAGCAAATTTTATTTGAAGATGGATTCCCTTATTTAGTTTTATCGCCAGCAGCTATAATTACTATTTTTATAGTTTGTATCCCTGTTGTTACAACGATTCTTTTAGCATTTACAGGAATGGGACCAGACACTCAAGCTAAGTTTGGATGGGAAGGATTAAAGAACTATAAGATGATTTTCTTAGGACAAGGAATGGTTGGTTCAATATTCTGGAGAATATTAGGATGGACAATAATTTGGACTATAGGAGCTACAACTTTAGCAATTGCATTAGGATTTATTTTAGCGATAGTTCTTAACAATGACAGAGTTAAAGGAAAAGTTTTATTTAGATCAATATATCTTTTACCTTGGGCAGTACCTGCATTTATTTCAATACTATTCTTTAGTATTTTAGCAGCTGATGGTGGAACAGTAGTAAATGCACTAAAAGGTATTTTTGGAGCAAAATTCTCAATAAAAAATGATCCATTTGTTATAAGAATTACGTTAATATGTATACAAGCATGGTTAGGTAGTGCATATATATTCTTACTATCAACAGGAGTGCTTCAATCTATTAATGCTGAATTATATGAAGCTGCTGATATTGATGGAGCTACAAACTTTAATAAATTAACTAAAATAACAGTACCTCTTGTTTTATTCCAAACAGCACCACTTTTAGTTGGGCAATATACATTTAACTTTAATAACTATAGTATTATAGCATTATTTAATAATGGGGGACCATTTGATCCAACTAAATATGGTAACCTTGCAGGTTCATCAGACCTATTAATATCTTATATATTTAAGTTAACTATGAATAATCAATATCAAGCTATTGGAGCAACTATAACAGTTATTATATCTATAGCACTTATGATTATTGCATATATAGGGTATAGAAATACAGATGCATTTAAGAGGGGGTAGGAATGATGAGTATATTTAAAAATAAGAAAAATGATTTATATCTTTCTGATAAGCAACCTCTTACTGTAGGAGGAAAAATAGCACTTGCTATATCATATATATTTTTAATACTATGGGCAGTAATAGTAATAGTTCCAATATCACAAATAGTGATATCATCATTTAATGGAGCACAATCAAGCAGACTTATAATTGGTGGGAAATTTAAATTTTCATTCAAACATTTTGAAATATTATTTAAGGAAACTGATTATTTAAAATGGATGGGAAATACTTTATTTGTAAGTATTACAACAGCAATTTTAGTTATAATAATAGTTTCATTTACTGGATATGCATATTCAAGATATAGATTTAAAGGGAAAAAAGCATCTCTTATGACAGTTATGCTTATCCAAACAATCCCAACATTTGTTGGTATTACAGCATATTTTACAATGTATTCTATTGCATCAGATATTATGCCAGGCTTTACAAGACAAATGATGCTTATTCTTATATATGCAGGTGGTGGTATAGCAGGTAATACAATAATTTTAAAGGGGTATTTAGATTCAATATCTACAGAGCTAGATGATGCAGCTAAAATAGATGGTTGCTCTAGCATGAAAATATATAGACTTATTATAATGCCAATTGCAAGACCAATGCTTGCAATAATAGGGTTATGGTCATTTATAGGACCATTTGGTGATTACTTATTACCAAAAGTATTGTTAAATTCATCAGCTGACTATACATTAGCTGCTGGTTTACAAACTCTTATAACAGATGAACGTACAATAAATCAGCCAGCATTTACAGCAGGTGCACTTTTAACAGCAATACCTATAGTAATTTTATTCATTGTATTACAAAAACAATTAGTATCAGGTCTTTCAAATGGGGCTACAAAAGGATAGAATAGGAGATAGTAGATATGAAAGTAACATTAAATAATATAGGAAAGAAATATGAAAGTAGAGAAGACTTTACTTTAAGACATATAAATTTAGAAATTGAAGATAAGGACTTTTGTGTAATTTTAGGGCCATCTGGATGTGGTAAAACTACTTTATTACGTATGATTGCTGGACTTAATTCAATTACTGAAGGGGATTTAATATTTGGAGAAAAGAGAGTAAACAAGCTAGCTTCAAAGGATAGAGATATAGCAATGGTTTTCCAAAGTTATGCTTTATATCCACATATGACCGTTTATGATAATATGGCATTTTCATTATCAATGAGAAAAGAAAGAAAAAATATTATTAATGAACGTGTTAATGAAGCAGCAAAATTACTTCAAATTGAAAAATATTTATATTCTAAACCATCAGATATTTCTGGGGGACAAAGACAAAGAGTTGCTTTAGGAAGAGCAATCGTTAGAAAGCCAAGTGTTTTCTTAATGGATGAACCTCTTTCTAACTTAGATGCAAAGTTAAGAGAGCATATGAGAGTTGAATTAGTTAGAATTCATAAAGCACTTGGAACAACTTCTATTTATGTAACACATGACCAAGTAGAAGCTATGACAATGGCAACAAAAATTGTCTTAATGAATGATGGGAAAATTCAACAAGTTGGTAAACCATATGAGTTTTACGATAAGCCACAAAATATGTTTGTTGCTAGATTTATTGGATCTCCAACAATCAATATGATTAAGGGTAAAATAGATGGAAAGAAATTTGTTTCTGAAGATGGATTAATTTCTATTACACCATCAGATGAAGATTTAAAGTCATTAGCTTCATATAATGGAAAGGATGTATATTTAGGAATTCGTTCTGAAAGGTTTGTTGGAGATGCTAAAAATGATACATTTGAAGCTACAATAGATGTTATAGAAGTTTTAGGTAAAGAAAAGACTCTTTATGTTAAACTTAAGAGTGGTAAAGATCTTGTAATAACTGTACCTGGATATCATCAATATGAAGTTGGTGAAAAGCATAACTTTGGATTTGATTTAGGTGCATTACATTTCTTTGATGCTGAAACTGAATTAAGAATAAATTAATAAAAGAATATTAATATAATTATTTAAAATGATATTTTTTAAAGCTGGAACTATATTATAATGAGTTCCAGCTTTTTTGTATAGAAATTTATGTTAAGTTATAAAATTTTTAAGGACTTATTTAAGAAAAAATAGAATATAGTTAAAGAGAGATTATGAAATCATAAAATATTTACATTATTTTAATTAAAGGTGAGAGGTATTATAAGGTATATGAATAGCTTTGAAATTTTTACAGGTATTTTTGGGGGCTTAGGCTTATTTTTGTATGGAATGAAACAAATGAGTGATGGACTTGAAAATGTTTCGGGAGAGAAATTAAAAGGTATTTTGGAGAAAATTACTAGTAATAAAGTTATGGGAGTATTAGTTGGAACTGCAGTTACAGCCATAATACAAAGTTCTAGTGCAACCACAGTAATGGTAGTTAGTTTTGTTAATGCTGGATTAATGAATTTAAGTCAAGCTATAGGTGTTATATTGGGTTCTAATATTGGAACGACAATAACGGCACAAATGGTAAGTTTTAGATTAGAAGTAGTTGCACCTATATTTATTGGAGTTGGAGAAATATGTGCATTAACGGCTAAGAAAAAAAAGATTAAGGATATTTCTGTGATTTTAATTGGATTTGGAATATTATTTATGGGGATGGGATTAATGTCTTCATCAATGAAGCCAGTAGCAGAGTTAGAAGTGTTTAAAAAGGCAGTAATAGTTTTAGGAAGATATTCTGTATTAAGCGTTTTAGTTGGGGTTATAATAACAGCTATAGTACAAAGTTCATCAGCAACTACAGCTATATTAGTTGCATTAGCATCAGCTGGAACAATTGACATGAAAATTGCATTTCCAATAGTATTAGGATGTAATATAGGTACATGTGTTACAGCGATAATAGCTTCATTAGGAGCAAATAGAACAGCAAAGAAAGCAGCATTATTACATCTTTCATTTAATATATTTGGAACTATTATATTTTTGCCATTAGCTTCATATATTATAAAATTTGTTGCCTTTTTAAATCCAGATAATTTAGGAAGACAAGTTGCAAATTCGCATACTATTTTTAACATATTAATAACATTGGCAGTATTACCAATATCAAATTACTTTATTAAATTTATAAATAAAATATTACCTGAAAACGATGAAAAAGAACCTTATGGAGCAATATATTTAGATAAGAAGCTTTTAGAAACACCAATGGTTGCAAGTACACAAGCTGTTAAGGAAACTATTAGAATGGCAAACATATCAAAAAATAACTTTAAATTAGCAATGGAAGCATTTTTTTTAGGGGATGAAAATCGTATTAATAAGGTATATGAAAATGAAAAAGTTATAAATAGGTTGGAAAGAGAAATAACAGAATATTTAATTGAATTATCACAACATAATCTACCAGAAGAAAATGCTCAATTAGTAAGTATACTTTATCATACTATAAATGATGTAGAAAGAATAGGAGACCATGCAGAAAATATTGTAGAGCTTGCAATGAGTAAAATTAATAATAAAATAGAAATGTCAGATGAGGCATTAAGTGAAATGAATGAAATTTTTCAAATAACATTAAAATCATTAGATATTGCAATAAAATCATTTGAAAATAATAAAAATAATAATGATATTAATGAAGAAATAGAAGATAAAATTGATACTCTTGAGAAGAAATTTAGAAATAATAATATAGCAAGATTAAATGCTAAACAATGTTATGCTAATGCAGGAGTAATGTTTTTTGACCTTTTATCAAATCTTGAAAGAATAGGAGATCATGCTAATAATATTTCAAATATTAAAGAAGAGTATACTCATAAAATTTATATTTAAAAATTTATGTAATTTGTAATAAGTAATTTAAAATTTTCATATTGTTTATTGTAAAAATATTTTAAAAGGAAAGGGTTAATGTATAAATTAAATTATTGTTTGGATTGTCAAAGGGTATTTACTATAGATGATAAATGTAAATATTGTAACTCAAAGAATGTAAGGGAGTTAAAAAGAGGAAAAGCTGTCAATATAATTGGTGATAAAAATAAGGCAAGATTTTTAAGATATAAAGATGGAAAAGTAAGTGTAATTTTATATACTGAAGATAAGCAAAAAATTATTAAAGATTTTGAAATAGAAAAAATTAAAAAAATATTATGAATTATAAAAAATAGTGTATACAGTTTTGTATTGCACTATTTTTTATATAAATTTATTAATGTTAATCAAATAGTTTTTTGATTTCAGAAAGATGATTTATTGCTAAATTGTATCCATGGTCATAAGACGATTTAAGTTTATTAATATCCTTTTCAAAGCTATCTAAATTATATTCTGGTCTTAATATTAATACTTTTCCTTCATTTTCTAATTGTTCACAAAATTTAACAGTTTCATTATAGTGATTATGTCTATTTAAAAGGGGAGTTTTTAAATTAGGATATTTTTTATTTAATAATTTAGCAACTAATATATTTTTTTTACTTAATTCTTTTTTATATCCTTTTGGCTGAGTAAGAACTATTAAATGTTTAGTATTACCATCAGCAATTGCTTTCTTTATTGGAATTGGATCACAAAGTCCACCATCATAATATTCCTTTCCATTGATTTTTATAACTGGGAAAAGTAGCGGAATAGCACAAGTAGCTCTTAACATAGTAGCTTTATCATCTAAATCTTTACCATTTAAGTATTCAGTTTTACCAGTATGTGCATTTGTAACACCTACTAATACTTTTCCAGGATATTTTCTGTACGTATCCATATCAAATGGTATAAGATTATTTGGAATTTCATCAAAAACAAAATCAAGTCCAAATATACTTTTACATCTTAAAAAATTTCTATAGCTTAAATAACGGTTATCATTTCTATATTTAGTTACAACTTCAAGATTACGTCCTTTTTGTTTTGAAATGTAAGAAACCCCATTAGTGATACCAGCAGAAACTCCTATACAATATGGAAAAGTAATGTTATTGTCAAGTAAAGCATCCATTACTCCAGCACTAAAAATTGGTCTAAGTGTTCCACCTTCTAAAATTAAACTAGGCATAAAATGGCTCCTTTCGTAAAAGTATTATTAACTAATTATAAAACAAAATAAATTTTAATACAAATATTTACACTTTATAAAACAAAATAAATTTTAATACAAATATTTACACTTGGGGGATGATATTGTTAATATATAAATAAGGAAGGTGTGAAAATGTTTTTTATAGGTGTATTTGGAATAGATAATAAAGAAAAAGAAATTAAAATTTTAAATAATTTTTGCTGTAAAAATTGTAATGAATCTAGTGAAGCAAAATTAATAAAGACTTATTCATTTTTTCATTTCTTTTTTTTACCATTATTTAAGTGGAATGAAAAATATTATGTAATTTGTAATGGGTGTAATTCTATATTTAATATAGATAAGGAAAAAGGAAAAGCAATTGAAAGAGGAGAAAAATCAGAAATTTCATATTGGGATTTAAAAGAAGTAAATAATAGTTATGAAAATTATTATATTAGAAAATGTCCAAAATGTAATAGGGAATTAGAAAATGATTTTGAATATTGTCCATATTGTGGAGAAAAGCTTAAATAGTAATTTTTATTTAAATTATTAATATTTTATAATATTTTTAATAACTGAAGGGTATGGTTTTTATTAAAGTATATTAATTTATTTTTTACAAATAGATTAATATACCTTGATGAAACCATTTTTTTATTATTAATGTGGGCATTAATAAATAAAATGTATTATAATAGTTTTCATAATGATAATTAAAGATATTTATAATTAATTGGAGAAAACAATGAAAAAGAAATTAATAAGAAATATTGTGATTGCAGTATTTATAGGAAGTATATTTTATGGATTTATGGGAAATAAGTCTAAAAACATAATAATAGAAGTTGATGGTATGGTTATTGAAAGAAAAACTACTGAAAAAAGAGTTGGACAAGCAATAAAGGAAGCTAACATAAACTTAAATGATAATGATAAGTTAAATTGTAAAATTGAAGATAAGATTAAAAATAATCAAAAAATAGTAATAAATAGAGTATTAACAAAATCAGAGGAAGTAATTGAGCCAATAGAATTCAATGAAGTAATTGTAAAGGACTATAAAACACCTGTAGGGGAAAGTAGAGTTGTTTCAGAAGGCGTTCAAGGACAAAATAAAAGATTTTATACAGTAACATATGAAGATGGAAATGAAGTAAATAAAGTTTTAAATGATGAAGAAGTATTAAGTGAGCCTGTTGATAGAGTAATAGCAGAAGGAATATTTGAAGCTGATAGTTTAACTGTTTGTGTAAATAAAAGCAGGCAATTACCATCTACTTATCAGCCAAGTGATTTAGTTTTACCAAATGTGAGAAGTGCTAATAGCAATAATAGATTATATATGAGAAAGGAAGCGGCAGGAGCATTAGAAGAGTTATTTAAAGCAGCAGAAAAAGAAAATTACTATTTATATGCTATATCTGGATATAGATCTTATAGTTATCAAAAGAGTATATATAATCCATATAGCGGATATTCAGCTCCACCAGGTGCTAGTGAACATCAGCTTGGATTAGCAATGGATATTACATTAGCTAAATATAATGGAACTTTATCTGTAAATTTTGGAAACACTAAAGAAGGTGCATGGATTAGAGAAAATGCCCACAAATACGGATTTATAGTCAGGTATTTACAAGGTAAAGAAGAGGTAACGGGATATAAATATGAGCCTTGGCATATTAGATATTTAGGTGTTGATTTAGCTACTGAATTATATGAAAAGGGGATTACATTAGAAGAATATTATGGAGAATATTAAAATTAATATTTATTAATTAATGTTTTATATAGAATAATTATCCTATAAATTGTTATATATTTTAATATAGAAATTTATAGGAGTGAGTTTTTGTATTGTAGAGATTGTGGACAACTTATAAGTAATACAAGTAATAAATGTATTAATTGTGGAACTAAAAGGGGGTTAGGAGAAAACTATTGTTATAAGTGTGGCTCTAGAATTAAAGATAAGAATCAAGAGTTTTGTGATTTTTGTGGAGCAAATTTAAATGAAAATAAATATATAGTTAATGAAAAGTCAAAAAGTAAATTACTTGCTATATTTTTAGCGTTATTTTTAGGCACAATGGGAATTCATAGATTTTATTTAGGTTATATTAAAATTGGAATTGTTCAATTTATATTATGGGTATTAGGTTTTTTTACAGGGGGAATAACGTGGATTATTACTGAAGTATGGTCATTTATTGAATTTATTTTGATTTTTATTAATAAGATAAAGGATTCTAATGGTAATGAATTAGAATAAAAGTGGGATTGTAATATTTTGAAATAAAAGGGGTATACTAGTTTTTTGGTATAGCGTAAGGACAATAGAAATTTGTTTTTATGTAATTTTAAAATAACTTAGTATAGTCCTTTTTTATTTTTATCAATTATTATTTTCTAAAAGTAAAGTTTTAAATAAGAAAGAGTTATATTTTATTAAAGTAATGTATTTCTAGGAAATTAATTAAATTAGAATTTAAATAAGAAGTTAATAAATATTTATTACAATAATAATTTAAAAGATTGTCATCAAAAATTTTTTTCATTTGTACTCCTATATAGATAATAATATAAATTTATATAAAAAAGATTATACTATTAATTGCTAAATAGGACAAATGTCCTATTTTTATATTATAACTATATGATAGTATTGTTTCTATAATTTTAACTGGAGGAATTTAAATGTATAATATTTTAGCATTGGCAATTGGTGCACTTATTTCTGTTATGGTATCTTTAAATAGCGGATTAGAAAGTTATGTTGGAAGTACATATTCTGTGGTGATTATTCATGCAGTTGGACTTATTTCTATACTTATAGTTGCAGCAATAAAGAAGGAAAAAGTAGTTATAAAGGAAGCAATACCTTTTTATTTATTTTTAGGTGGAATTTTTGGTGTTATGCTTACATTAGTTAATGTAATAACTATAGGAAGTCTAGGAGTTGCATTAACAACAGCACTTGCAGTATTTGGGCAATTAGTTTTTTCATCACTAGTAGACCATTTTGGGTTATTTGGTTTAACTAAATATGAATTTAATCCTAAAAAGCTTATAGGATTTCTTATAGTATTTATAGGAATAGTTATTATGACAATAGCATAGGGGAGGTAAAAATATGTTAGTGATTTTATTAGCAGTATTAGGTGGAGTATTAACAACATTATCTATGGTAGTTAGTTCAAGTCTTGGAAAGAAAATTGGATTAATTCAAAGTACAATAATTCACTATATTGGTGGACTTATAGGTGGTATATTTATTTTAATAGGTATGGGAAGTGTTTCAGTACCATCTATAATTGATATGAGTAGAATGCCGCTTTATATTTTCCTTGGTGGTATTATGGGAGTTATGGTAGTTTATGCTTCTAACGTTGTAATTCCTAAAATACCAGTAGTATATAGTACATTATTAATGTTTTCAGGGCAAATGTTATGTGCAATTGTAATTGATGCAATTGTAATGGGAGACTTTTCATGGAAAAAGCTTTTAGGAGCTATAATTGTTATATTAGGAATATTTTATAATTCTAAAATTGATGAAAAAGAAGAAAATAAAGTTATAGAAGCATAATAATTAAATATAATAAAAAAAGAAATAACTTTTTAATAATATTTTTTAGTTATTTCTTTTTTTTATATTTTTTAATTAAATTTATATAGAGATATTTTTAAATATATTTTTTGTGATAATTTGAAAAAATAACTTTTATTTTGAAGTGAAATAATTTTGTTTAATAAAATAAAACTATTTAGTAATTATTGAAATTTTAACTGAAAAGAGATAAAATGATAATAAATGATAAAAAATAGAACTAAATGAGAGTGATAGAGAAGGTTATTTATATGTTTAAGGAAGAAAGATTAGAAAAAATATTAGAAATAATTGAAAAAAAACAAAAAGTATTAGTAAAAGATTTAAGTGAACGATTTGATGTTTCAGAAAGTATGATTCGAAAAGATTTAAAAACACTTGAAAATGAAGGGAAATTAAAAAGAACTTATGGTGGAGCAATAATTGAAAGATCAAAGGCATTTGATGAAAATACCGTATCACGTGTTTTTGTAAATATGGAGGGAAAAAATCACATAGCTCATAAAGTTACAGAAATTATTGAAGAGGATGACGTTATTTTTTTAGATATTTCAAGTACCGCTTTATCTATTGCAGGGATATTAAAAAATACAAATAAGAATATAACAGTTATAACAAATATGAATAGAGTTATAATGGAGTTTGATAATTCTCCTAATATTGAAACTATATTTATTGGGGGAATATATAATAAAAAGTTAGGGGGAACTATAGGAGCTTGTGCAATAGAGCAAATAAATAATTTTAATATAGACAAGGCTTTTATAGGAGCAGGTGGAGTAAATATAGAAGAAAATTTTTTAAGCAATTTTAATTATGATGAATCAATTTTAAAAGCAACTATTTTAAGAAATAGCAAGAAAAATTATATTTTAACAGATGAAGAAAAGTTTTTTAAAGATGGGGCATATAAGTTTGGATTATTAAGTGATGTAGATTATTTAATTACGGATAGGGAGCCAAATGACGAGATAAAAGCAGCTTTAGAAAAGGAAGATGTTATAGTAATATTTTAAGAATAGGAGATTAATATGATTAAATTAATAGCAACAGATATGGATGGAACTTTATTAAATTCAAATAACGAAATTCAACATGGATTTTATGATGTATTTGAAAAAATTCAAGAAAAGGGAATAATATTTGCGGCAGCAAGTGGAAGACAATATTATAATCTTTTAGAAAGATTTAAAGGAATTGAAGATAAAATGATGTTTATTGCTGAAAATGGCACATTTGTTGTTTATGAAGGAAAGGAACTTGTAGTAAATTCTTTAGATATAAATCTTGCAAGAGAACTTATTAAGGTAGGAAGACAAATAGAAAACTCATATGTAATTCTTTGTGGAAAAAATTCTGCATATATAGAAAGTTGTGATAAAAGGTTAATTGAACAAACTAAAAAGTATTATGCAAGATATGAAATAGTTTCAGATTTAACTAAAATAGAAGATGATATATTAAAAGTTACAATTTGTGATTTTTTAGGCTCAGAAAATAACAGTAATAAATATTATGATGATTATAGAGAAAAGGCGCAAATTGCTGTATCAGGTGAAATTTGGCTTGATATAACAGCAAAGGGAATAAATAAGGGTGTTGCAATAGAAGAAGTTCAAGAATTATTAAATATTAAGAAAGAAGAAACTATGGTTTTTGGTGATTATTTAAATGACTTAGAAATGATGAAAAGTGCATATCATAGTTATGCTATGGAAAATGCCCATGAAGATTTAAAAAAGGTAGCTAGATTTATAACAAAAAGTAATGATGAAAGTGGAGTTGTACATGCTATAAATTCTATATTAGGATAAATCATTATTTTAATAATGGGTTGTATTAAAAATTATATATGTATAAATATTTAAAAGGATGTAGTAGATTTATTAAAAAATCTTACTCCATCCTTTTTATGATATTATAGGTTCTAAAAATGAATCTATATTAAAAATTATTAAAAAATTAACGAGGGACAATTTAGGAGAGATGTGTTATATTGAAGTTGGAATCTTAATGAAAAGAAATACTTTAAGTAGTAATAAATTAAATATAATAAAATAAATTAATAATAATTTCTATTAGAGAAAGGTATAGTATAAATAATAAAAGTATGAAAAAAATAAAAGGTTTAACACAAAAAGAAGTAGAAGAAAAAATAAAACAGGGAAAAATAAACAAGATTAAAATAAAAACAAATGAAAGCTTTTCTAAAATAATATGTAAGAATATATTTACATATTTTAACTTTATTTTTTTAATTTTAGCAGTTTTACTTATTGTAGCAAAGTCATATAGAAATTTATCATTTTTGATTGTTATTATAATTAATATTTGTATTGGAATTTTCCAACAAATCAAAGCAAAAATTACATTAGATAAATTATCATTATTAGATAAAAATGAATATATAGCAATTAGAAATGAAAAAGAAGAAAAAGTAGATTCTGATAACCTTGTTGAAGGAGATTATGTAATTTTAGAATCAGGAAATCAAATTCCAGCTGATGCAATAGTGGTTTCTGGAAGTGTGTATGTAAATGAATCTTTATTAACTGGAGAACAAGATGAAATTGAAAAAAATATAAATTCTAATCTTATGTCTGGAAGCTTTGTTGTATCTGGAAAAGCTATAGTAAAGCTTACTAATGTAGGAGATGAATCTTATTCTGCTAAGATAATGAAGGATTCTAAAAAAATAAAGGAAACAAAATCTGAAATGATTTTAGCAATTAATAATATTGTTAAGACTGCAGGTGTAGTAATAATTCCCATTGGTGTTTTATTATTTTGGCAATCATATGTTGTAAATGGTAGTAGCTATAAAGATAGCGTTCATTCAGTGGTTTCAGCTTTAATAGGTATGATACCAGAAGGATTATATTTATTAACAACAGTTGTTTTAGCTTTAAGTGCAATGAAGCTTGCTAAAAGGAAGGTTCTTCTTCATGATATGAAAAGTATTGAAAGTTTAGCAAGAGTAGATGTTTTATGTGTTGATAAAACTGGAACAATTACAAACAACAAAATGAAAGTCATAGATATATTTAATGATAAAGAAAAAAGTTTTGTAAATGATACAAAAGATGCAAATATAGAAATTCTAGCTAAATATGTTAATACAATAGAAGATAAAAATATAACCATAGATGCAATAAAAAATCACTTAAATAAAATTTCTACAGAAAAATTATCTTATATACAAAAAGAAAACTTTAATTCAAAAAATAAATTTTCTTTTATTAAAATAGATGAAAATATAATATACAAATTAGGAGCTCCTGAAATTTTATTAAATAAAAAATATGAACAATCAATAAATAAAAGAGCTAAAAATGGTGAAAGAGTAATTGTTTTAGTTAAAGAAGAAAAAAATGAAATTACTCCTATTTTATTTATAAGTTTGAAAAATGAAATAAGAAAAAATACAAAAGAAATTTTTGAGTATTTTAATGATAAAAAAGTTGAAATCAGAGTTATTTCAGGAGATAATCCAGTTACGGTATCATCAATTGCAAAGCAAGTAGGAATAAAAGAATATGAAAAATATATTGATTGTAGAGAGTTGAAAAGCTATGAAGGTATACAAAGGGCAGTAGAAAAATATAAAATTTTTGGTAGAGTTAGTCCTGAACAAAAAAGACAAATAATTAAAGCTTTAAAAGAATTAGGATTAAAAGTGGCAATGACAGGTGATGGTGTAAATGATATTTTAGCAATGAAAGAAGCAGATTGTTCAATTTCAGTTGGTTCTGGGTCAGATGCGGCTAGAAAAGCCTCACAAGTTGTATTACTTGATTCTGATTTTGGTACTATGCGCAATATTGTTTATGAAGGAAGAAAAAATATTAACAATATAACAAGATCAGCTTCATTATTTACTTATAAAAATATATTTTCATTATTACTTTCTGTATACTCAATAATTTTTGCAATGCAATATCCATTACAGCCAAATCAAGTATCTTTAGGAAGTGCATTTACAATAGGTATTCCAGGATTTTTATTAACTTTTGAAGAAAATCAAAAGAAGCAACAAAATGGAAATTTTATAAAGAGAGTGTTTATGAATTCACTTCCAGCAGCAATTACTTCATTTATAGCAATTGTATTTCTAGTTAAATTGTCAGTTTTATTTAATGTTAATAGAGAAGAAATTGCTACAGCTTGCAGTTATTTATTTTTTACTGGAGGATTTTTAATTTTATATAAGATTATTAAACCTATAAATAAATACAGAATAGGTGTTATTTCTTTATGTATTTTAGGAATTATTTTAACAATTAATATAATTCCAGGATTTTTTGCTATAAGGGAAATATCAACACGAGCAACTATACTTGTTATATTATGTGCAATAGCAGAATTCTTTGTGATTAGGTGGATTTCATTAATATTGAACAAAATTGAAAAAAACATAAAATTTAAATAATAGTTGATTGAAATCCTATGAATATAAAAAGGATTTAGTAAAATTTATGAAAAATAAATTTACTACATCCTTTTTATCATATTATAGGTTATCTACAATTTAAATTACCAGGCTTTACATTATCTTGAACATTCATTAGCGCTTCACCAAAGCGTTGATAATGAACAACTTCCCTTTCTCTTAAAAATCCTAATATTTTTCTTATTTCACAGTCATCTGTTAAATTTAGTAACCATTCATAAGTTGCTCTAGCTTTTTGTTCAGCTGCCATATTTTCATGTAAATCAGCAATTACATCACCTTTTGCTTGAATATAAGTTGCAGTCCAAGGATTTCCTGTTGCATCTGTATAGAAAAGAGCCTTTCCATGATCGGCATAGTGACCATCTAAACCAGCAGCTTTAATATCAGCTATTGACGCGTTATCCATTAGTTGATATACCATGGTTCCTAGTATTTCTACATGAGCCATTTCTTTAGAACATTTATGTTGTAAGTTATACACGCAACTTAATATCTAAAGAAAATTTATCCGTATTGTCCAAATTCCATCTACTACCTTTGACATTTTTAGTATAATATACTTCAGAAATTATCTCTTTCAATATAGAGTTTTTACCTTCTATATCTAAAGTCCAATAGGTATTTAAACACTTCTCCAGTAGAGGAATATATTGTGTGATTCTCTCTATTATATTATTTTTACTTAGCTCTTCTAATTTCAATTTTTCTTTTTCTAAGTTTTCTACTTTCAAATTTATAGAGTTAGATCTTTCTTTAAATAATTCTAAAGAATAAGCTCCTAGTTCTAAAAATTCACAAGCTTTAGAAAGTTGGCTTTTTAATTTTAGTATTTCTTTATCTATCTTTTTAATTTGCAAGTTATAATTTTTAGTGCTTTTAATGTATTCTTGTTCATAATTGTTAATATAAAAATAAAATTCATTTAATTGTTCTTCTAAAGAGTTTAATAATTTTTTTTCAACAAGATGTAAAGAACTTGATATATTATCACAATATTTATTTCTACAAATAAGCAGATCTTCATGTTTATTTTGAGGATAAGGCCTTCTTATCATATTTAAATTACATTTACCACATTTAATTAATCCTGAAAGAGGATTTTTTAACACTTTTTCATAAGGAACTTTTTTAATAGAAGTGCTTTTTAATAATTCCTGAACTTTATAAAATGTTATATCATCAATAATAGGTTCGTGTTTTCCTCTTGCTTCAATATAATCAGTATTAATAGGTCTAGATTTATTAATTTCATTATTATTTAATTTTTTTACATTGGCTCTTTTACCCCAAGATACAAATCCTATATAAACTCTATTTTTTAATATATTTCTAACCATTGCAGGAGTCCAGACAGAGTTTGTACGTGATCTTATCCCTAAATCATTAAGTTTATATGCTAAATTTGATGTTCCGCATGAAGATTCTATAAAAAGTTTAAAAATTAACTTAACATTTTCTGCTTCTTCTTGATTAGGAATTAATTTATATCCTTTGGTACCTTTAAGTTTTTCTTTATCATATCCATAAGGAGTTACAGAACCTATGAAGTTTCCTTCTTTTACAGATTGTATTCTTCCAGCTTGTATTCTTCTACTAATAGCTTTATACTCACGTCTAGACATGAATAATCCAAATTCTAAAAATTCATTATCATATTCATTATTTGTATCATATGTTTTATTTGGAGTTATTATTAATGTATTAGTTAATTGAAATGTTTGAGCAATTATACCTTGATCTATAGTATTACCTCTAGCAAGTCTTTCTATCTCCATAACTAATACAGCTTTATAATAACCAGCTTCAATTTTCTTTAAAAGTTCTTGAACTACAGGTCTATCTTGAATAGTTTCACCAGAAACAACTTCCTCATAAATATCTTCTTTATTTATTTTTATATTTCTGCTATTGGCAAAATCTAAAAGTATTCTCCTATGTCTTTCAAGTACATCATATTCTTTTAACTCCAAATCTTTTCTTGATTTTCTAAGATAGATTGCAAAAAGTTCTTGATTCATAAAAACCTCCAATTAAGTTATCATTTAATATTACTAAAGTAACATTTAAAATGTTCATGTATTTTATTTCTAATTTCTAAATCTAAATTCAAATAACACTTAATTAATTCAATATCATTAGCAGTGGCGTTATTTTCTTTTAAACATTGCTCCAAAGGACTATCATTTTCAATGAAAATTTCTCCATTACCATATCTTAACCATTCTTCACTAACATTAAATTTTCTACATATGTCATAAATAGTTCTATCAGTAATATTTCTAATACCTTTTTCCATATTAGTTATAGCACCACCAGTAATATTAAGTTTTTCAGCAAAATTTCTAGTGGTTAAACCTAAAGTTTTTCTAAGTAATGAAAGTCTTTTATTAATAGTAAAATTGGAGTTAGTATTAATAAAAATATCTCCTATTCCATTACAAAGCCATTCTTTATTAATATTAAATTTTCTGCATATATCTTTTATAGTTCTATCAGTAACTTTTATTCTAGAAACTTCAATATTTGCTATATTAGAGCGAGATAATCCAATTTTTTCAGAAAAATTATCTTGAGTTAAATTTAAAATATTTTTTCTTAAGTATTTTATTCTTTGTGAAATAGTCATTTAAAATTTTCCTTTCGTATAATTTATTTAAAATAAAAGAGTCATGAACTTCATAACTCTTTTATAAATTACTTTTTTTGTATTGTAGGAAGAATTATATTTTTGAAATATTCTAAAACTGTCCCACGGATTTCTGGTGGAATATTAAAATAACCTTTAATAATTTCAATTTCCAATTCTGTAGCACCTTGTTGCTGTAAATACTCATCAAGAGAAAAAGTATCAGGTTCAACAAAAACCTCACCTTCACCATCACGTAACCATTCTTCGTTTACATTAAGTTCTTTACAAATTGTTTTTATCATTCGCTCAGTAAATTTAGTACTACCTTTTTCGAGTTTTGATATGCTTGAGCTTGTAACTCCTAGCTTTAGTCCAAGTTCATTTTGACTAAGATTTAAAATATCCCTAATTAATTTTAATCTTTCATTCATAATATACCTCCATACACATAATAATAATACAAAAATATGAATAATTCAAATAAAAAACAAAAAAAATGTTGACTCATAAGAATAATTCAAATAAAATGAAAATAAATAATGAATAATTCAAAGAGGTGATGAATAATGCAAGTGATTATAAACACACAAGATAAAGAAAATACAAATGAAATATTATCTTTTATAAAAAACTTAAATGAAAATGAAAAAAATGATTTTTCAGTTTTTATAAAAGGGTTTGAACTTGGAAAGCAAATAGGAGCAAAGAGCAATGCAATTGCATAAGATAAGAAAAAGGGAGTGAGATAATGTTAGAAAAAAGAAATGTAACCATACTTGAAGAAAAAATAGAAGGAGAAGAAAAAATAGTAAGAATGCTTATAGATGGGACAAGCATAACTGTAAGAAGACCATTAGTACCTAATGAAGAAGATGTAAGAAGACTTTATGATACATGCAATAGAGTATTTAAGGATTATCCAGAATGTTTTTATACACCAGAGCAAACAAAAGAAAAGAATAGATTATTAGCAATGCAAAATAAAGAGTTGTAATAAATAGTAATAGGAGATAATAAATTTATTTCTAATGATGGACAGGCTAAACAGCCTTTTTTAAAACTACCAATGTCGAAAAATGCTGTAGAAAAAGGTGGATATATGATAGAGAAATTAAGAAAAGAATTACATATGTCAATAGAAAAGTATGGTATCAATCATGAAAAAACTATAGAGATAAGCCAAAGATTAGATAAGGAAATAGTTAAAGAGCAGAAGGGGAGGGTGAAAAAATGATAAAAAAAGTTAATATATTAATAAGTGGAAATGTATCAGATATAAAGGATGCAAATACAATCATAGAAAAAAATATTGAATATTGTGCAGAAAATAAAGATCTTTCTAGAGCTGAAACTGAAATAACTTTCAATATATCGATAGGCAGAAGAAGCTTTGATTAAAAAAATAGGACAAAATAAATTTGCCCCATAAAACTATTAATTAGTTAGTTAAACTGTTGCTGATTGGTAATTTTGAAACTCTACATATTCGATAGATATAGCATTTATAGCTACACATGAAGAATCTCCAACAAAATTAAGTAATTCATTATTTAAAATATAGAATTCAGAAAAATTAGTAATAGAAGAATTTGGCGTATCAATAGACTTAAGGTTATTAATTATTATATTTTTGCCAGACTTTAAAACTATATCTGCGGTTACAGCCATAATAACACCTCCTTTCTATTTTTAAGGTTAGTTTTTAAATTAGTATATGTAAGAATATTTTACCATAGATTTGTTACAAAAGTCTACAAAGTATTACAAAATTAGAAATGAGGTTTTAAATATGAAATTAACACCATTAAGAAAAAGAAGAGTTAAAGCAGGAAAGTCTGAAGATGTAGTAGCTGATTATTTAGGAATTACAAAAGGATCATTATCAATGATAGAAAGAGGGCATGACAATTTAAGATTAGAGTATGCAGCTAAACTTAGTAAATTATACAAATGTACAGTAGATGATATATGTAGATATTTGGGGGTGTTGTAGTGGGAAGGATAAAAGAATTAAATGATGTAGTAGATAAAGCATTGAGTTTAATTAAGGAAAATAAAAAACTTAGCTGGTTAGAAGCTATAGATCAAGCAAAAGAAATTGTATTAAAAGATAAAGATAAGACAGATATAGATAATGGAGAAATCTATTTAATTAAAACTGGTGAAACAATTGCAGAAATATAAATTTAGGATAACTATTACAAAAGAAAAAACACATTGATATAACCATGCGACCGGTGATCAATGTGTTCTGGTAAAAAATTTTTCTTGAATACTTTTTAATTATATCTAAGAAAAATAATAAAGTCAAATATAGGTTAAGCACAAGATTTTAACGCCCTTGTAATAGGTATTATCTTAACAACCATAAAAATATTTAGAAAGATAAGAATGAGTGAAAGAGATGGCTATAAGGGAGAAGAAATATAAGTGTGGAAAATATTTAGAAGTAGAGTTATATCATATTTCTAAAATAGAACAAAAGAAGAGTAGGAAAAGAAAAAAAAGAGAAAGTAGAAAAGAACAAAAAAATCTTAATGCTAAGAATGCTAGAAAAAAGTTACGAAGATTATTAAATGCAAATTTTGATAATAAAGATTTAATAATACACTTAACATATGATAATGAAAATTTACCAAATAGTGAAGAAAGAGCAATAAGAGATAGAGAAAATTATATAAGAAGATTAAAAAATTATAGAAAAAGAAATAATCTACCAGAAATAAAATATATAGCTGTTTTAGAATATAAAGAAGCAACTAAAGATAAAAGAACCAAGACAAGAATACATCATCATATTGTTATGAGTGGAATGGATAGAGATAAAGCAGAAGAGTTATGGGGAAAAGGAAGGGCAAATGCTGATAGACTCCAACCTAATGAGTTAGGATTTGAAGAGTTAGCAAATTACATATCTAAAGATCCTAAGGGAAAAAAGAGATACTCTCCAAGTAGAAATCTTATAATTCCAGAAGCTGAAATTAATGATTATAGATATTCATATAAAAAAACATGGGATTTATCTAGAAATGGAACAAGAGAAGAGTTTGAAAATTTATATCCAGGATATATTTATACAACTCATGAAGTTCAAGTCAATGAAATAAATGCAGGAACTTATATTTACATAAAAATGAGAAAAATAGAATAAAGTTAGAGGAAATAATATTAGTGATGGTTAAGATAAGGAGGAGTATTATGACTGAAGCACAAGAGCAAAGATTTTTATTTCAGTGGGCAGGATATGCAGAGCAACAGTTTCCAGAATTAAAGTTATTACATCATGTTCCTAATGGAGGAAAGAGAGATGCAAGAACAGCAGCAAACTTAAAAAAAGAGGGGGTAAAGGCTGGAGTACCAGATATAGTTTTACCAGTTCCGAGGGGAAAATACCATGGGTTATATATAGAACTTAAAGTTGGAAAAAACAAGACAAGCCTTAAACAAAAAGAATGGATAAGTATGCTTAAGGAACAAGGATACTTTGTAGAAGTTTGCTATGGGTGGATTGAAGCTAAGCAATTTATAGAAGAATATTTGAAAGGAGTTAATATATGAGTAATTTAAGAGTTGTATTAACTACAAGTGAGCTTAAGAATAGAATTAAAATTGATAAACATAGTGCTATAGATAAGAGAACAAATAAAGTGTATTTTTGTCCTAGGGATTTAGGATTTGATTACACTATAGAAGATTGTAAGACGGCTTGTTGTAGTGAGTGTTGGCAAGATATTAAGAATTATTTAGAAAATAGTTCTAAAAGTGAAGAGGAGAGCTAATCACATGAATATAATATGTTTATATAAGAAAAATTGGAATGGAAAAATAAAAAGAAAGATATTTGATAGCTTTGAGGTATTTGGCAAGTGGGTAGCAGATAATGCTACAGAAATATCTATTATAGATGTTATTCAAGAAGAGGGATAAGTAGGAGCAGATGATGTTAGACATATTAAAATTTATATTTCAAGATTTTTGGCATTGGTTAGGAACATTACTAATTATTATAGTAATTCTTGAGGGGATTGCTGGGATTCTTGATAGATAGGATTTGGAGTGAAGAAGATGAAAGTATTATCAATAATAAATTTAAAAGGTGGAGTAGGAAAAACTATATCATCAGCTAATATAGGTTATATACTGGCTGAATTACATAATTATAAAGTTTTATTAATAGATAATGATAAGCAAGGAAATTTAAGCAAAATATTTAATAGGCATAATTATGAACTTCCTGGAGTGGAAGAGATAATGACAAATAGAAATGTTGATGTATTTGATTTAATTCAAAATACAGAATATAAGAATTTAAATATTATAACAGCCAATATGAAGTTGCTTACTGCAAATTTAGAAGTAATGTTAGATCAAGTAAGACCACAGCAAATAAGAATAAAACAAGCTATAAAACAAGTAGAGCAGTATTATGACTACTGCATAATAGATAATGCTCCAGACATAAATATATCGACAATAAATGCATTGGTAGCTTCAAATGAAGTAATGATACCTATTAAGATAGATGAATTTGCTTTTGATGGACTTAAAGAACTTGTAGATCAAATAAATAATACTAAAGTTGATTTAAATGAAAATTTAGTATTTAGAGGGTGTTTTGTAACCTCATATGTAAACAATGAAGTTAATAGGCAAGGTAAAGAGTGGCTTAAGGAAAGTAATTATAAAGTATTTGATAGCCATATAAGAAGAACTGAAAAGATAGATGAAAGTACATTTGCTAAAAAGCCAATAAATCTTTATTCAAAAAGATGTGGAGCAGCAGTAGATTATAAAAGATTAGTAGAAGAGTATTTGAGTGAATATTTATTTAAATAAAGGAGATTAAAATAAGGTTATGGATAAAAAGAAATTTTTAAAAATATTTGAAATGGCTATAGAATCAGAAGAGATAACAGAAATAACTATAAAAATTTCAGGTTTAATGGGATTTGAGTATATAACATTTGGAAGGGAAAAGTTTAATGAGATGTATGAGTATTATAAAAATAATTCTGATGAAAGAATGAAATTAAAACCATATTATATTAATACAGTAAGAGAAATAGATTTTAAAATTAAGTAATTATTTGATGGAAATTAAAATTGTTCTTTTAAAATAGAATATTACGGTATTTATGATATATGCTATAATTACTTCGTAAAAATATATTTAATTAAGGAGAAGTAATAATGAACGAAAGATATTGGGAGATAAATGGCAACCTTTATGATGAACAATATGGATTAAAAAACATTAAAGATTTTGAAGAAGTAATTATTAGTGTAAAAAATTTATATGATCAACTCTTTGGAGAAGAAGTAATGAATAAACAGATTATGTATATTGATAATGCGACTGCGGATTCGGGATATTCACCTATTATAACGGTAATTTTAAGAAAATATTTAATCATAAAATTATGTATTTATAGTGATAGTATCAAAAGTGAAATTGCATATCAATTTGGACATGAATTAACTCACTTTGTTTTTTATTCATATTTTGGACTTGATAAACCGCCAGCTAATTTTGATGAAGAAATGATTTGTTCTGCAGCTTCTCTTATTGTTGTTAAGGAATTATTTCCAAATGATTTGGATATGTTTAAATCACATGTTAATAGTTTAACTCAAGACTGTTACAGAAAAGGAGTAGAATATGCAGAATCAATAGATTATGACTTAGAAAATTTAAAAAAGAGCATTATAAATTTTAAATACTAATCATTAATATAAATACCGTATTATTCAGAAAGAATATTACGGTATTTTTTTGTGAGTAATTCAAAAAATGTGTCCAAGTTGGGCACATTTTAGAAAAAGGGATGAAGAGAAAAAATGGCATTTAATTTAACGCAATTATTAAATAGTAATTCAAGAGAAGTAACTAAAAATGAAGAAGAGAAAATAGAAATTTTAAATTTTAATATAAAGAATATAGATATAGATCATATAGTACCAGCTAAAGAAAACTTCTATAGTGTAGATGATATAGAGAATATAAAGCAATCAATAGAGCTGTTAGGGATAGAGCAAAATCTTATAGTAGAAAGAATAGATAGAGATAATTATAAGCTTGTAGCAGGACATAGAAGATACTTTGCATCTAAAGCATTAGTAGAAGAAGGTAAAGAAGAATTTAGAATATTACCTTGTAAGGTTAAGTCAAAAAGTGAAGATAATACTCTTTTAAATAAATTAACTATGGTAATGACTAATTCAACTACAAGAGAGTTAAGCGATTGGGAAAAGATGAAGCAATCTATAGAAGTAGAGGAAATAATAAATAGCCTTAAAAAAGAAAATAACATAAAAGGCAGAACAAGAGATTTATTATCAGAAATATTAAATATATCATCAAGCCAACTGGGAAGATATAAAGCTATAAATAATAATCTTATAGATGAATTAAAAGAAGAGTTTAAGAATAATAATATAAATTATTCTGTAGCATATAAAGCATCGCAATTAACCAAAGAGTATCAGTTAAAAGCATTTATAAAGTTACAAGAAGAGGGAAGTCTTATAGTAAGTGATATAGATGTATTAAAAGCTAAAGAAGAATATACAAGACCATTAGAAGGTCAAATTACAATAGATGATAATTTACATGATGAAGAAATAAATATAGTCATAGAAGATAGTGGAGAGATAGAAGAAAACAAAGATGAGTATGCTGAAGATGTTGAAGAAGATGAAAGAATTGAAGAAATTTCAACAAATACAGAAGAGGAAGGAGAAGTTCAAAGTGAAATACATAAAAATATAGAAGTTCAACAATTAAAAAATGAGCATAAGGATATATGTACTTTTTGTAGAGAAAATACAAATTCAACTTTAGTAGATAAGGATAACAAAATATTATTATATTTTGATTCATCTACAAGAGAAATAGGAATAACAAATAAGGATACTGGAGAAATAAATTTTATTAGATTTAAATATTGCCCAGAGTGTGGAAGAAAGATTTATTAGGAGAATATATGAAATACAAAAGTTTAGCAAGTATAAGAATAAAAGTGATTTTAGATAAGAAAGGATTAAAAAATGTTGATATAGTAAGAAGAATAAGAAATAATTCAACAGCTAGATTAAGAAGAATATGCAATATAGATTTAAAAAGGTTAGAAGAAATATTAGATGGAGATAAAGTAACATTCTTAGAAGCCAGTTTAATAATGCAAGCTGTAAATGAAAATGTTAGTAGGGTGTTTGGAGTATGATTAATTTAAGAAATGTAGAAACTAAATATTTAATAAATGAACTTCTTATAAGAGAAGAAGTAAGATCTATGAATATTGAAAAAGGCGAAACAGTTAAATCAGTAGTATTTCTAACTGAAAAGCTAAACAATGAAAATGGAACAAGATATCTAAGAGGATATGGTCCAAGTATCATATTAGAAATAAAACTATAAAAAATATGAAGATACTACTTTATAAATAATAGGAGATAATCTGTAAATGTTAGATGAAGAAACAATAAATACAGTAATAAAATATTTAACTGAAGGTAGAATTGATATATTTAATCAAGAAAAAGTAAAGGAAAGAATTAAAAATGTTTTCGAGTTAGATGATATAGAAGTTGATAAAATTTATAAAATGTTAAATAAAATCAATGAATAAATAATAACTTTAAATTATATAAAATAGGTGAAGAGTATGAGTTATGCAAAAAGGTACAAAGAAGAAGTAAAAATATTTAATGATATATCTAGGAAGTTTGATAATTTAGTAGAGGAAGATATAATAGGAGCATTTGAACTTCAGAAGGAGAGTATACAGGCTTACAATAGATGGTCTCATATTAAGTATGAAATTAAGAAGGAATTAAAAAGAGGAGAAGCGGTTGCGACTAAAGAAAGACTTGAGGAAATGTGTATATATCTTAAACATATACATACAGTTAGTAAATCAGTATGGCTAAAAGCTAAAGAAGATTTAAGGATAATATAACAAATGTTTAAAGGAGAGAGAATAATGAACAGTACAGAAGAACTTATAAAGATAGCAGCTAAAGAAGCCATAAAAGAATTTAATAAGGAACAAGAAGAAAAAAATAAGAAAAGGGTGTTTCATAATACTAAATTATTATTAAGGCATTATAATAGCTTGAAAATACATGTAGAGGAAGCTGTTGATAGATTAAATCAGTTAGAAACAGACTTAATAGAAATAAATGATTTAGATAAAGATGAATTATATATACTTAGTATAAGAAGAAGTAAAAGTAAAACATTAATAATGATTGCTCATATAGATATGGCTCTACAACAATTAAAAAATATGCAGATAAATAAAGGTTCATTAGAAAAGTATAATGCATTAAAGAAGTATTATATAGATGAAAAAAGTTATGAGGAAATAGCTGAAGAACTAAAATGTGGGGTTATAACTCCAAGAAGGTGGATAAAAGAAATGATTGAAGAGTTAAGTGTAATATTATTTGGAATTGACTCTAAAAAATTTGAAATGATATAAAAGTGATAAAAAGTTGATATTTTAATGATAAATTTATCATGTTATAATGATATTGTCCAAAATAATATTTATATATTTGCGTGATAGTACCTCATATTTAATAGAAGTTAGAAAAAGTAAGTTTATATCTAGCTTCTTTTTTTTTATATTTAAAATTAGGAGAAATATATGGCTTTAAGTAAATTATGTTCAAGATGCCAATGCATAATTCTTTATGGAAACAGATTATGTGATAGGTGTACTGATAAGATTGGTAGTTATAGAAGTGTTAGTGATAAAGTATATCAGCAAAATAGAAGTGATTCAAAAGAACAAAAAGTATATAAGAGTGCTACATGGAAGAGGATAAGAGCACAAGCTATATCTAAAGCTAATGGATTATGCGAAGAGTGCATTAAGAAAGGAAAGATAAGTTATTATGATGATGTACATCATAAGATACCTATTAAAGTTGACTACAGTAAAGCATATGATTTAAATAATTTAATTTGCTTATGTAGATCTTGTCATATAAAAGCACATAAGGAGATTAAAAGTAAAGGGGAGGGGGTACCAAGAAAGTTTTAATTATTTTCTTCCGTATCGGTGTTTCACTTTTTTGCGGAAAAAACTCCCCAATGAAATTTTTTGAAAGGAGAATGGTATGGCTAAGCAAAAATTACCTATTGAAGTAATAAAAGCAAGAGGACGCAAACACTTGACAAAATCAGAGATTGCAGAACGTGAAGCAGGTCAGATAAAAGCTAATTTTGATAAAATTAGAGCACCCTCTTACCTAACAAAAGAGCAAAAAAAAGAGTTCAAAAACGTATCAAATGAGCTAAAAAAACTCGGTATTTTATCAAATTTAGATTGTGATGCCTTAGCTAGATTTTTAGAACATCAAAGTCAATGGATAGAAATAACTGAACAATTAAGAAAAACTCAAATGATGATTAAAGAAGTTAGGGAAGTTTTAAATTTGGAAGGGGAAACAATATTTAAAGAATTTGAAGTTGTAAATCCAGAGCATGATAAGCTTATGAGAAAACAGGAAAAACAATTTGCTTTATGTAGATTAGGTGCAAGTGATTTTGGGTTAACAATAACTAGCAGATGTAAATTAGTTATTCCTAAAACTGAAGAAAAAACTAAAAATAAATTTAATAAATTTGCTAAGTGATAAGTTATGGTAGATAGAGTAACTGAATATTGCAAAGATGTGTTAAATGGAAAAATTGTTGCAGGAAGGCTTGTAAAGTTAGCTGCTAAAAGGCACTTAGATGATTTAGAAAAGAGTAAATTAGCACCGTTTAAATATGAATTTGATGTAGAAAAATCCTTAGATATTATTGATTATGCAGAAACATTAGTAATTGCAGAAGGTGAAGATCCTATACAAGTTTCCTTATATCCGTTTCAAGCATTTATATTAGGAAGTTTAAATGGTTGGGTAACAAAAGGAACTGGATATAGGAGATTTAGAACATCATATATACAGTTAGCAAGACAAAATGGTAAATCGTTTTTAAATGGAATAATAGGGACATATTATGGTAATTTTGATTCATATAAATATGGACAAATATATTGCACTGCTACAAAGAAAGACCAAGCTAGAATTGTATTTGATGAAATGGTGAAATTTATTAATGCAGATGAAGAACTTGGTGAGTTATTTAAGATAAAAGATTATGAAAGTGTTATTGAGTGCTTACTTACAAATTCTAAAATAAAAGCTTTAAGTAGTGATGTAAAGCGTATTGATGGATTTAGACCTTTAGTTGGAATAGTAGATGAATATCATGGACATAGAACTAATCAAATGTATAAGTTATTAGAGGGTGGAATTAAAAAAATGAAACAAGCCCTAATAAGCATAATAACTACTGCTGGTTTTGACTTAAGTTATCCATGTTATAAACAATATGAATACTGCAAAGGTGTGCTAGAAGGAGTCTTCACTAATGATTCTCAATTTATATTTATAGCACAATTAGATGAAGATGATGATATATGGTTGCCTAAAAATTGGATAAAGGCTAATCCAACACTTGAATATGATCCTGAAGCACTTGAGAATTTAATACCAATTGCAGAGCAAGTAAAAGCAGTTGGTGGAGAAGATTTAAGAGATTTTATAACTAAGCAGCTTAATATATGGATGCAATTCACTAATAATCAATACATAACTCAAGAGCAATGGAAAAAGTGTAAAAGTAAATTAACGTTAGAAGACTTGAGAGGAAAAAACTGTGTAGTTGGAATAGATTTGTCAAGTGGAGGAGATTTAACATCAATTGCATTAATCTTTGCTTCAGTAAATGATGAAAATAAAAAGAAATATTATGTATATTCACATAGTTTTATACCAGCTAAAAGAGTTGCAGAACATATAAAAAGTGATGATGTGCCTTATGATATATGGATTAAAGAGGGATTATTAACAACAACAGAAACATTAGGTGGAGTAAAAACAGATTATAAGTATATTATAAAATTCTTAGAAGATTTAAGAGAAAAATATAATATTACTTATGAGAAAATAGGTTATGATCCACATAATGCAGATGCTTTTTTAAGTGATTTAGAAAATATTTGTCCTGAATGTGTAGAGATTTATCAAAGCCATAAATATTTAAATGATGCTACTGATGATTTTAGATTAGAAGTTGAAGCTGGAAATGTTGAATATGATGAAAAGAATGAATTACTTGCATGGTCAATTACAAATGCTAAAACAGTTTCTAATTCATATGGAGAAATTAAAATTGATAAAGATAGAAGAACTAAAAGAATAGATCCAGTTGATGCTGTAATCAATGGATATAAATTAATGTTTAAAGTAGAAATCAGAAGAACTGATATAAATAAAAGTGTTGAAAAATATTTAGAAATGTTTAAAGATATTTAACTGGAAAGGGGTGAGAGATTGAAATGGTTAAATGCAATTAAAAACTTTATAACTCCTCAAAGACCTGTAGCAAGTCTAGATGATGAAGAGTTATTAGAATGGCTTGGCATAACTAACACTCCTAAAAAATTAATATCAGAAGTAACATATTTTACATGTTTGAAAATGCTAAGTGAAACATTAGGGAAAATGCCTATAAAGTTTTATAAAGAAACTTCGAATGGAATAGTTAAAGCAAAAAAAGATAAAGGATATGAATTACTTAAACTAAGACCAAATGAATATACAACATCATCGTTATTTTGGGCAACAGTAGAAAATAATAGAAACCACTATGGAAATGCATATGTTTGGATAAGAAGAGAGTTCAACAAGCAAAGATATGGTGGAGAATATGAAATAAAAGATTTATGGATAATGCCATCACAAGATGTACAAGTGATTTATGATAATAAAGGTATATTTGGAAATAGTGGAGCAATATATTATGTTTATTCTGATAGAACTACTGGAGAAATTTATGTATATCCTAGTGAAGATGTAATGCACTTTAAAACATCTATGACATTTGATGGTATTATAGGAAGACCAGTAAGAGAAATACTTCAAAGTACTGTAGAAGGTGGTCTGGAAAGTCAAAAATTTATGAATAATTTATATAAAACTGGATTAACTGCAAGAATGGCACTTCAATATAGTGGTGATTTAGATGGAACATTAGAACAAAAGCTACTTGAAAGATTTGAAAAATATGCAACTGGTGCAAATAATGCTGGAAAGATAGTGCCAGTGCCTATAGGTATGCAGTTAGTACCATTAAATATAAAGCTTACTGATAGTCAATTTTTTGAACTAAAGAAATTTACAGCATTACAAATAGCAGGAGCATTTGGAATCAAGCCTAATCAAATAAATAATTATGAAAAAAGTTCTTATTCAAATAGTGAGATGCAACAATTATCTTTCTATATAGATACAGAACTTTTTATTATTAAGCATTATGAAGAGGAAATCAATTTTAAAATGTTATCTGAAGGTGAAAGATTACAAGGATATTATTACAAGTTTAATGAAAAAGTAATTCTAAGAACTGATAGCCAAACTCAAGCTGAAATAATTAGTAAATACGTTAATAATGGTATTTATACACCTAATGAAGCAAGAGAGCACTTAGATATGCATAAAATTGATGGAGCAGACAAGCTTATAGTTAATGGTAATTATATACCTATTGATATTGTAGGAAATCAGTATGAGAAAGGGAGTGAGTAGATGAGTAAGAAATACTGGGAATTTAAGAATAAAACATCAACAGAAGCAGATTTATATTTATATATTGAAATTGCTAATTGGGGTGGAGGATATGCAGCACATTCAGCACAAAGTTTTAAACAGGAACTAGATAATTTAGGAAATGTAGATACTCTTAATATTTATATAAATAGTCCTGGTGGAGATGTATTTGAAGGTAATACAATAATGAACATGCTAAAGCGTAAGAAATGTACTAAGAATGTTTACATAGATGGTTTAGCAGCTAGTATTGCAAGTGTTATTGCTATGGCTGGAGATAAAATAATAATGCCAAGTAATTCAATGATGATGATACATAATGCATGGACATATGCAGCTGGTAACTCACATGAATTAAGAAAGTTAGCTGATGATTTAGATAAAGTTAATACATCAATTAGGCAAACTTATTTAGATAAGGCTGGAGATAAACTTGATGAAGAAATATTAACAACTCTTATGGACAAAGAAACATGGTTAACAGCTCAAGAGTGCTATGATTATGGTTTATGTGATCAAGTAGGAGAAAATAAAAATGTAGCTGCTAAGTATGACCTCAATACATTGGGTAATTATAAAAATACTCCAGTGAGTTATGTGTTAACACAAGCAAAAGTTAATGAAAAAGTTAATGATACTATAGAAAATAAAGAGCCAAAATTTAATATTGAAGCTGAAAAGAGAGCTATATTGGAAGATTTAGACTTAATCTAAGTCTTTTTTTATTTTAAAAATTTAATTATGAAAGGTGGATATTAGTAATGCCAAAAGAGTTAAGAGAATTATTAGATCAAATTAATGCAAAGAAAACGGAGGTTAAAAATTTTGTTGCAGAAAATAAAATTGAGGAAGCAAAAGCTTCTAAGGAAGAGTTAAAAAGTTTACAAGATAAGTTTGATGTGCTTTATGATTTATATGAAGAGGAAAAAGAAAATAATGAAGAAGCTATAAAAAATAAAGCTAAAGAAAATAATAAAGAAAATTCAATTGCAGAGTTTGCTAATGCTGCAAGAAATGGATTTAGAGTAAATAATAAAATGACAATAGGTTCAAAGCCAGATGGTGGATACACAGTACCTGAAGATATTTTAACAGCTATTAATACTTATAGAGAGTCTAAAAAATCTTTAAAAGACTTGGTAACAGTTGAGAAAGTAACAACTAGTAAAGGAGCAAGAACTTTTAAGAAGAGAGCTCAACAAACTGGATTCACTAAAGTTGGAGAAGGTGGAAAAATAGGAAAAGGTGCTACACCACAATTTGAAAGATTAAACTATGAAATAGAGAAATATGCTGGTTATTTCCCTGTTACAAATGAATTATTAGCAGATTCAGATGCAAATATTACAAATACATTAATTCAATGGATTGGTGATGAATCAAGAGTAACAGCAAATAAATTAATATTAAATGTTATAAAAACTAAAGCTGAAACAAAATTAGAAGGGTTAAATGGTATTAAAAAGGTTTTAAATGTTACGTTAGGTTCTGCGTTTAAGGCTACAAGTAAAATAATTACTAATGATGATGGGTTACAGTACTTAGATACGCTTAAAGATGGAAATGGAAGATATATATTACAAGCAGATCCAATAACACCAATGTCAATGTGGTTATGTGCAGGAGCAACTAAAGTTCCAGTTGAAGTAATTCCTAATTCAGATATGCCATCAACAGGAAATAAAGCTCCTTTTATAATTGGAGATTTAAAAGAAGGTATAGTATTTTGGGATAGACAATTAATGAGCATTAAAATGTCTGATATAGCGTCAATTGGAGATTTAAATGCATTTGAAGAAGATTTAACTTTATTTAGAGCAATAGAGAGAGAAGTTGTTACAAAGAAAGATGAACAAGCCTTTGTTAATGGTTATATAGATATATCAGCTCCCTAATAGTACTCCATTAGAAATGGAGAATTTAAATTATGAAGAAATGACAGTTAAAGAATTGAAAGTTTTGGCTGAAGAAAGAGATATAAATATAACTTCTAATATGAAAAAAGCTGAAATAATAGAACTTATAAATTCAAATAATTAAAATGTGTCCAATTTGGGCACATTTTTTAGTAGGTGCAAAATGATATTAACACTTGAAGAAACTAAAAAATATTTAAAAGTAGATTATGATGATGAAGATGAAGAAATCAAAGATTTAATACAAGCATCAGAAATATATTTAAAACAAGCAACTGGAAAAGAGTTTGATTCCACCAATCCTTTGGCAAAACTTTATTGTAAATGTCTAGTTTATGAATGGTTTAGATATAAAGGGGTTATGGGGGATAAAACTGTTTCTGATAAAACCAAATACACTTTGCAAAGTATTGCATTACAACTGAAATATACTTAAATAGAGGTGAATACAATGGCAAAATGTAGACTAACAGAGAGAATTACATTTATAGAAGAGGTTATTACTCAAAATGAAGGCTTTGAGAATAAAACTATTAATGATGTTGCTACTTTTTGGGCAGCAAGAAAAGATATAAGTGGAAAGGAATTTACATCTAATTATCAAACTAATTATGAAAAGATAATTACATTTACAGTAAGAGGTTGTAAATTTACAAGATCTTTGGTTCCTAATAAATTTAAAATTAAAAATAGAGATAATGTATATAACATAGTAGATATAAGTGACTTTAACAATGAACATGAGTGGATTGATATAAGATGTGTGGTGGTTAAGTAAATGGCTACAAGTACAGTAACAGGATTTGAAAATGTAATAAAATTATTTGAAGAAATTAGTGATTCAGATGTAAGAAAAGTTTTAAATAAAGCTGGTGATGATATAGAAAATGTTATGAAAAATAATATAGCAATAGATACATCTACAGCTCAAAAAAGTATAAAAAAAAGAGTTAGAAAAACTGCTGAAGGCATCAAATTAACTGTTAGAGTTGGAGAGCGATATTATATAAATCAAGAGTATGGAAGTAGTAAAGCAGATCCAAGCAATATAGGAAGACTTTCAAAAGCTTTAAGGGGAAAAGATGCTCAAGTAATAAAAGCTTTAGAAAGATTGGTTAAAAAATGAGAAGTAAAGTAATAAGTGATTTGAATGATAAAAGGATTGTTGATATTTGCAATAAAATTTTTTATTATAGAAAGCCTGAAAATATAAGTGCTGATACGTATATAAGATGGATTTTTATAGATCAAAGACAAGCTTTATGTGCAGGTAATAAAAACTTTGCAGAAATATACTTTATACAAATAGATATATTTAGTACTGGAAACTATGAAAATTTAGCTAAAGTTATAAAAAATACCTTGAAAGAGAAAAGATACTTAATTTATGAACAAAAAGATTTAGTAGAAGAGTTAGGTGATGGCTCATTACTTTATCATAAAGTGCTTAGGTTTAAATATACAAAATATACATATGAATAAGGAGGAAAGCATGACAACAATTAAATTAACAAATGGATTAAGAAAATTAAAAGCTGCTCAAATAAAATCAGATGGAAGTTATGAAGCTATAATAACTGTTGCTGATTTAACACAAATAACAGCTGAAACGGCAGAAGGTGAAACTAAATTAGCAGCAGGAAATTATGTTATATATAGTAAGAAAAATAAAGGATTAACCACTGGAAGTTTAGGGCTTTATGCTTTAGAGGGAGATGCAGAAAAAACATTATTTGGAGCTAAAGAAAATACTTCAGGAAATTTATTATATGGAATGAAAGATGAAAAGAAATTAGTTGCATTAATAATTGAAGTTACAGCAGTTAACCCAGCAACAAATGTTGAAGAAGATGGATTTATTATTTTCCCTAAAGTATCACTAGGTGAATTATCAGATGATTATGCAACAAAAGATGCTGATGGTAATGAAGTGATAAATGCCAAGTCTTTATCATTTTCCGCAATGGCATTAGATAATGCTAATAAGACATATAAATTAAAAGGGTTTGGAGCTACTCCTGCAACAATAACAAAAGAGTTGTTTAATCCTAAACCTGGTCGTTCTAGTGAAGATTCTGAAGAAGTAACTAAAATCTTAGATGATTCTAAAGCTTAAAAGAGAATATTATGCTTTTAACAGATGTAAATTCAATTATATTAAAAATAAATAATATTGATGTTAATGTTATTATAAATTTTAAAACTTTAGAGAATTTATATCATTTTTTGAAAGATGATTATTTAAAAAGGGTTATTGCAATAGATTGCAATGATCCTTTTAAGTTTATAGAAATGATAGATAATGAAAATGAAATTGATGTATTGAATTATGTTAGTGTACTAATATTTTGTATGGCTGGTGGGAAAATATCATTTTCAGATATAAAAGAAGCTTTTTTAGAGTTTGAAGAAAATGAATTTAAAGAATTAGTTAAAATTTTAAAAATAACAATGATAAATCAATTATTATTTATAGAAAAATCAGAAAAAGCAAATAAAAAATCAAAAATAAAAGATAGTGAATATAGCTTTGAAGATTATTTTAATTACTTCTATATAACAGCTACAAGAACATTAAATTATAGCTTAGAAGAATTTTATAATTTAACTCCAGCTAAGTTAAAACAAATAATAAATATAAATAATGATAATAAAAAGAATTTATTGCTTAGTGTTGCAGCTGATATAGTATCAGCTATCTTTAAAGATAGTAAAAATACAAAACAAAATGAAGTTATTATAGCCAAAGATGCTAATGCTTTCTTTGATGCGATATAGGGAGTGAGTTAATGAGTGAAGGAAAAATAGCAGTAAGTTATGTTGTTAATAATAGTGAATTTAACTCTAAAATATCGCAAATGAAGATGAATTTAGGGTTATTACAAACAGAGGTTAAAAACAGTGCTAAAGAAATAAATTTATATGGAGATAATCTTAAAACATTAGGTTCAAAACAAAGTGCTTTAAATGATGCAATAAATCAAACCAAGAAAATAATAGATACATATAATACATCTATTGAAAAAAATAAAGTATCACTGGTAAATAATCAAGAGCAATTAACAAAGTTATCAACAAGAAAAAAAGAAGTGAATGCTCAATATAAAGAGGCTGTTAAATTATATGGAGAGGAAAGTTCACAAGCTAAATCATTAAAAGAGCAATTAGATGCAGTTACAGAAGAGTATAGAAATATGAATACTAGAATTGCAACTAATAAAGATAATATAGTTAAGCATACAGCTCAAATGGAAAAGCAACGTGGAACGTTATTAACTCTTGAAAATGATTTGAAAAGTGTAAATAAAGAAATAGAAGAGCAATCAAATAAATTTCTAAATGCTAGTAAAAGATTTTCTGAAGCATCATCAACATTAGAAAAAGTAGGTTCTGGAATGTCTGATATTGGTGGAAAGATAGCGATGCTATCAAGTCCTTTATTATTATTTGGTACATATGCTAGTAATGCAGGAATTACATTTGAAAAAAATATGTCTCAAGTATCAGCAACAGCTGGACTTGCTTCTGATGATGTTAAGTATCTATCTGAAAGAGCTAAACAACTAGGAGAAGATATACGAGGAGCAAATGCTACTGATATAGCAGCAAGTTATCAATACTTGGCATTAGCTGGGCAAAGTGTTGGAGAAATGTATCAAACTATAGAGCCGTATACTAAAGCAGCTATTGCTTATGGAGAAGATCAAAAAAGAGTAACAGATTTAGGTACTGATTCAATGAGTGCTTTAATATTAGAAACAGAAAAAACATCTTATTATTTAAATGTATTAACTAAAGCACAAAATAAATCTAATACAACAGCAACTCAACTTATGGAAGCGTATATAGCTTGTGGTGGAACTCTTGCAAATATGAATGTTCCAATAGAGGAATCAGCAACATTATTAGGAAGAATGGCAGACCAAGGAACAAAGGGGTCAGAAGCTGGTAATGCTCTTAATTCTATATTAGTAAATTTAATGGGTACAACATCAACTACTGAAGGAGCACTTAAAAAATTAGGAGTGCAAACGTATGATAGCACTGGAAAGTTTAGAGGATTAACAACTGTATTACAAGATATAAAAGTTGCTATGGCAAATTGTACAGAAGAACAAAGAGATATGATAGCAGCACAACTTGGTGGAAAAACTCAATTAACTGCTTTAAATCAATTATTAAATGGTTTAGGTGATGGATATGACAACTTATATAATGCTGTATCAAATGCAGATGGTGCATTAGATAAGATGTATGAAACAATGAGTGCAAATACTAAAGGTAATATAGAAGAGTTAAAATCCAAACTTGAAGCTTTGGGTATATCTTTTAGTGATAAAATTTTGCCATTTGTAAATAAATTTATTGATAAAGCAAAGGATCTAGTTGATTGGTTTGGAAACTTGTCTGATGAAAATCAACAATTAATAGTAAATATAGGACTTCTTTCAGTAGCAACTGGAGGGGCTTTAAAGGTTATAGGTAGTTTAACAACTGGATTAAGTGGCTTAGTTGGTGCAGGTAGTAAAGCATTATCATGGATATCAAAATATACAACATCTACAAGTGCCGCAACAACAGCTATGAATACAGCTGCAAAATCTACAACTGTTTTAAAAACTGGATTAGGATTAATGAGTGGAATTTCTATGAGTGCATTAGTAGCTGGAATAGTAGGTGTTGGAACAACTTTAGGGGTAGGAGTATATGCATGGCATGAATATAATGATGTTATGGATTCGACTGTTACAAAGGCAAAAGAAGATTATGGCTTAATGGAGAGAGCGTTAGCATCATTAAATGGAATAACTTTAAAAACAAAAGAAGAATTAATATCAAGTGGTGATGTATATAGAGAGTGGGGAGATAAAGTTTCTGAAACAACTACAGAAATCTTAGAAACCATAACAACAGGAGTAAATGATATTAATTTAGCTATTCAAGGAGCAAATTTTAATGGAATTATAGATGATAATGAATTGTCAGCTATAACAGAAAAAGTTAATACATTCTGTGAAAATATAATAAGTTCTATAGAGAATAATCAAGATCCAGCTTATGAAGCTATGAAAAATATGTTCAATATAGATGGAATTATAGATGAACAAGAGCAAGCTGTATTAGATAGCATGAAAAAAGGAACTACTGAAGCTATACAAGGAATTCAAGAAAGAGCAAATAGAATTAATGAAATATTAACTAATGCTAAAAATAATAATGTTGGATTAACTGAAGAAGAATATTCTGAAATTTTAAGATTAGAGCAAGAAATGGGACAAACACTAATTGATAGATTGAATTTAGAAGCTGAAGAAAAATTACAAGCTCAACAAGGGTTTTGGGATAGATATCAAGTTAATACAACAGAGGGATTAAGTAATATATTAAAAGCAGAATATGAAGCTAAAGAAAAAAATATAGAAGCTATAAACGAAAAATATAATGCAATGATTGAAGCTGCTGAAATTGGAATGAGCACACTTTCTGGAGAAGAATTAGCATTTGCTAAAGAGAAGTTACAGAATGTAATTAAACAAAGAGATGCTGAAATAAATATAGAAGAAACGTTATGGCAAGATAAAATTTCCATGGCTGAAAATAATTATTCTTCATTAATGGAAAAGATAAATAAATTTACTGGTGAAGAGTTGACAAATCAAGATATCAAAAAACAAAAGATACTTAAAAACTTAGAAGAACAGTATTCTGGAATGAGCACAATAACAGAAAGTGGTTGGTATAATATCGAGAATACTGTTACTGGAAAAACTACTGAAATGTATGTAGAAGTTGATAAAAATACTAAAGAAGTAATAGGTGTATTTAATACTATGAATGGAACTGTTGGCGGATATTCTAAGGAAATAGCTAATAATGTTGGAAGTATGGCAAAAGAAATACAAATTAAAGAGGATACAATTAAAAGTTCAATAAATAACGCTTCTAAGGTTTGGGTAGATGCAAGTAATAATATAATGAATAAGAATGGAGAGATTATAGGTAATTTACAAGAAGTTAGTGAAAATGCTGATGGAACTAAATCTGCATTAATGGAAATAGGTAATAAAAAGTATTCTGTTGATATTGATACTAGTGGAGCAATAAGCAAGTTAGATAGTTTAAGTATGTCTGTAAAGAATTTTGTTTCAAGTGTTGGTAGTAAGATATCTAATGCTATAGGAAGTGTTGGAGATTTTATAACAGGAAGCAGAGAAACTGGAGGAAGTGTATTGGAATCTGGTTTATATAATATAAATGAAGCTGGTGTAGAACTTATTGATACTCCAAGTAATTCAAGAGCAATCAATTTAGGGGAAGTTACTAGAGGAGAGTTAGCGTATATACCTGCTAATTCATATGTAACAAATGCTACAATGACTACTAGAAAAATGAGTAATATGATAGATTCTAAGTTATCTTCATCTATGAGTATATATGCCAATAATGTTAATAAAGCAATAACTGAAGCTTTTAAAGGGATTGAAAATGAAAAAAATATAATTATAAATATGTATAATTCTAATTTTGTTGATAAAGGTTCTGAAGATGCTAATAAAAGTTATTTAAGAAGCATATTTAATTCAGCAAAATAAGAAAGGAGGATTATGGTATTAGAAAGTTTAATTCTAAATGGAATTCAATTAATACCTTCATCAATTTTTATAGCTAATATAGAGGGATTATTTAATAGTACTAATAGCAATAACTTAAATGATTTAATAAGTGATGGGAGTACAGTTGGCACTACAAAAATCAATTCTAAATCAATTAATATGCAGATAGCAGTTCAAGATTCAATAGGACTTATAGAACAAATAAAACACTATAAGCATTTAAATTTTTTACTTAACCAAAAGAGTATAAAAATAGAATTTAAATATGAAGGTGAAGAAGATTATTTTTATATAGAGTGTATAAAAGAAAGTATTTCATATCAAGATTTTAATGTTATACAAGCTGTTCTAATATCTCCCAATCCTTATGTTCTTAAAAGGGATTTTAAAGAATTAAGCTTAGGAAAAAGAAAAGATGGAGGATTTATTTTTTATTCTAGTGGGTTTAATTTTTCATCAAAAGGATTTTCTTTTAATGAAAAAGAAATCGGGAATAATGGTATAGCTTTAAATAATTGTTATTATACAGTATTTCCACTTATTGAATTAAAAGGTGATGAAGTAACATCTGTAACTATCAAAAATAAGACAAGTGCTGAAAGTTTAACAGTTAATATTGATTTATCTGTTAATGAAAAATTAATAGTTGATTGTAGGTTAAGTAGTAGAGGTATTTATAAAATAGATGAAATAGGGGTACAAAAATCCGTTATAAAAAATAAAACAGGTACATGGATAAGTTTATTAGCAGGAGAAAATAATTTAGAAATAATATATACAGGAAGTAAAGCAGTAGCAACTGTTAAGTGGCGAGAAGTATGGGTTTAACTAGTAATGATTATTATATAAAGATTTTTAATAAAGAGCATATAATTTTAGAAGAAATATATGAGATAAGTGAACTTACTTATACAAAAACTTTAAATGGTATATGGAAAGCTAATATGACTTTACCAAGAAGTATTAAAACAACTGAAGAGATATTACAAAATAATAATCATATAGAGATCTATAGAAGAATAAATGAGATGAATGTTTATAAGCAATATATTTCTACAAAAGAAGAATTACTATGGTGGGGAGTTATATATAACTCTAATCCTCATGGTTCTTTTTTTACTATTGATTGCTTTGGTTATGGTAGGCTTATACAAGATAAATTATTTACTATGTATATTAGACAGGATAGTAATGTTTTTACAGGTGAATATGATAAAGTTTTATATAATATGTTAAAAGATATAAATAATATGTATAATACAGGTATTTCACAAGGTATTGCACATAAAAATACTCTTCAAACTACTAGGATTATTAATTGGAATGATAATTTTTATGATAAACTTGATGAATTTACTACAGATGCAAATTATTTTTGGCAAATTGATAAAAATAGAAAGTTAAATTTATATACATCATTAGGAAATGATAAAACATATTATGAAATAAATTCAGATGTTAATGTAAATAAAACTCTATCTATTACCAGTAGTGGTGAAATTTATAATTATATAGTAGCTAAAAATACATATACAGATGATTCAGATATAGAGCATAGTATAATATCTGAAGCTAAAGACTTAAATTCTATATATAAATATGGAGTTTTTTCTAAGGAATTAGTTGTAAATGATATAAGGCTACAAAGTACATTAGATAAATATGTAGAAGATGAATTAAATAAGTGTAAAAATCCTTTAATATCAATTTCTTTAAATGTGTCTAATTGCGATACTTTTAATATTTTTGATGTTGAAGTTGGTGATAATATTAGCTTAATTTTAAAAGAAATATCATTGAGTACAGAGATAAAAATAATAGAGTTTACAATTGATTGTAAAACTGAAACTATGAATATAGAACTTGGAAACTGTATGTTTAGAGAAGAATCACCAATGGTATATAGGTTTTAAAGGAGGGAGAGAATGGTAAAGTTATATCCAGTTGAATTTAATATAGATAATGAAGAAGCAACTAGATATTATGTAGAAGATGTTATAAAAATGGATTCAAAAACTCATATTGAAAAAACTATTTATGCTGATAGCTTTAAAGTTTCAGCATTGGATAGTCCAGATCTAAGTGTAAATGTTAGTACTGGTCAATGTAGTTTTGAAGGAAAATTTTTAGCTTCTGATGCTACTGAAAATATAAAAATAACTGCTAATACAACAACATTTAATAGATATGATTTAATTGTTGCTGATATGAGCACTGGAGAAATTAAAGCATTAAGAGGACAACCAAGTGCAAATCCAACAATTCCAACAGCTAATAGAAATCAAATTCTATTAGCTAAAATTTTAGTTGGATCACAAGTGCTTAGTATACAACAAAGTAACGTTGAAGATTTAAGATTTACAACAAAAACTCAATACAATATAGAAGCTTTAGATAGAACAGTATTTAATATTTTAGCTAAACTTCAGGATAAATTAGAAATCGTAGTATCCGAGACACTACCAGATATATCACAAAGAAAATTAAATACTATATATTGTAAAATAACAGATAAAGTCAATAGTGATACTGGTGGCAATGTAACAATAAGGGTTAGTCCAAATTTAGGAATAAAAGTTTAAGTGAAAAGGAGATAGAAGAATGGCAAAGAAAAAAGTTCAAATACAATTATTAAATGAAAATACAGGGGCGGTTATAGAAGATGTAAATCCGTTAACTTCAGCAGATGCAGTTACATTTAATGACGGCGAAACATTTCAGCAGAAATATGACGCTGGAAAATTAAGAGGGCAAACTGGACCTGCAGGAGCAACAGGAGCAACGGGGGCAACAGGTGCGAAAGGTGCAAATGGAACAACATTTACTCCTACAGTTAGTTCTGCAGGCGTGTTATCTTGGAGTAACAATGGAAATTTATCTAATCCAGCTAATGTTAACATTAAAGGACCTAAAGGAGATACTGGTGCGACAGGAGCAACAGGACCAACTGGACCGCAAGGACCGAAAGGTGATACTGGAGAAACAGTAAGAGTTGGTACTAATTACAATACGGCTCAGCAAGTTAAATTATTTTTCAAAGTAGTAAGTTAAAAGGGGTAAGGTTTATGGCTATAAACAAAATTGAAATACAAAATTCTATCGGCGATATTTATTATCCACACACTTCTTCAGATGTTGTTAAGCATGGAAGCAGTACACTTAGTGCATTTTTAACGCTATTGGAAAATAAATTTAAAAGCTATCTTCCTTTAAGTGGAGGAACATTAAGCAGTGATCTAATAATAAATAAAAGTAATGCAGGATTAACATTAAGTGGGTATGGCTCAAATTTTTATAAATTTACACATTCTAGTGAGCATGATATTTTAGTTATAACTTATAACAATTCAACTATAATTGCATTTCACAAAAATGGAAGCTTAATTCCTATAAACCCAAATGCTACTTTAGGTGATGGAGGAGTTGCTTTTAAAGAAGCTTGGGTTGACGCAATGAAGGTATCAAGCATATCTGCAAGAAACGGGAATGTTATTGTTGGCTCTCATTTAATTACTTCTGGTGGATGGGTAAATTTAGGACATGGAGTTGATTCTGGATTTGGAGATGCTTATTTAAAAAGAGGGGCTATAAATGGTTCTGATATAAGTTTAAAAGAAAATATAAAAGAGGTTAATATAGATAGAATAAACTTAACAACTAAAAATAAGATTGAAACAGAAGTAACTATAGAAGATATGTATAACTATGTTAAAGATACATCTATAAAAACTTTTAATTATAAAGGGACTGAAGAAAATATAGTCGGTATTATAGCAAATGAAATTCCAGACAATATTTATAATAAAATTGGAATTGTAGCTGAAACTGGTGAAAGAATGGTAATATCAAGTTCACAAATTGCTATGTTACAAGGTGTATTGAGTATGTCTATAAATAAAATAGAAAGCTTAGAAGAAAAAATAAAATTATTAGAAAAGAAAATTGATATGTTAGTAGCTTAATTTATGACTGTATTTTTATACAGTTCTTTTTATATAATTTTTTGATTAAGGAGGGAGCGCAATGGCTAAAGATTTAAATAGTTTACCAGATCCAGGTTCAAGAATTGAAGAGTTTTTAGAATATTTGGCTTACAATAATGGAACTGGTGGAAACTCTGGTGGAACTATAACAAGTATGGAATTTGATAAGGTTACTAATAACTTGACAATAACAAATAGTGATGGAAGTAAAAAAACAGTAGATTTAAGTGAGTTAAAAACTGAATGGGATAAATTAAATCATACCAATGTTTCTGATTACTTCTTTAATTTAGTATCAGAAGGAAAGTTTATGCCAGGAATACTAAATAGTAATGGTACTTATGAATCCACTAATAGAGATTGGGTCAATATTAGATTTAAGGTTAAAGCTGGACATACTTATAGAATAGTTAGTTCGGCGAGAATAGGTACTGATTTTGCTAGTGAACCTTTGGTTTGTCAATTCTTTGCTGCTAATGATGTATATGTATCAAGTGCTAATTGGACTAAGAGCACTGATACAATTTATAACGGAAGAAAATATGCTGAAATAACCATACCTAGTGATATTGATACTAGAGTAGTATATGGTTCTTGCAATTTAAGAATTGCATCTGATTATAATGAGAGAGAAGAGTTAATGATATGGGACGTTGCAGAAAGTGTTGAACCTACTGAATATGTAAAACATAAAAAAGGTGGAATTAATATTGGTAATGATGTTAATTTAGGGTTTAAATCAAGAAAAGACCTATCTTCAACTACTGTACAAGATGCTTTAGATGAAATAAACAATAAATCTAAGGCTGACACAGTGTTAGGTGTAAAAGTTTTTGATGTTGATGATAATGTATGGGATTCTATTTATTTTAGAATACCTTCTTTGCTAAAAACAAAAAATGGTTCTTGGTTGGCATTTGCAGATATTAGACATAATACTGGTTCAGATCATGCCTATATTGAGAATGGCTGTGCAAAAAGTGTGGACGGGGGTAAAACATGGAGTTATAAAATATCCGCTGAAAATGATAATGTTAGTAAAGTTTATTCAAGAGTAATGGATTCTACTTCTGTTGTTACTCATACTGGTAGAATAATTAATATATTAGGGGCATGGAATACAAATGAAAAGTGGACTTTAAATACAAGTGCTATTCCAAAAGCTGATTGGAGAGTTGTACAGGCTATTTCAGATGATGAGGGAGAAACATGGAGACAAGTAGAAATACATACTGGCAATAAGGTTATACTTCCTAATTCTGTGAGTCAAGGATATGGAGGTATAAGGGGATGGATAGGTGGAGTTGGTACTGGTATAGTAATGAAACATTCTAGTCATAGAAATAGAATCATTATGCCTATACAGGTATCATTTGGAAATAATGAAGTCCGTTCTGGATGTATTTATTCAGATAATAATGGTGATTCATGGACTATGTGTAGTCAATTTGCTGATTCAAATACTTCTGAAAATATGATTTTAGAACTTAATGATGGTTCTTTAATTATGACAGCTAGAAGAGATAGTAGTGTAAAAGCTAGAGGAGCATATATATCTACGGACGGTGGGGAGACTTGGAATGTTTATACTCCGTTACATGGCAAGTTTACCCATGGTGGAGCTGATAGAAGTTCAGGATGCCAAGGTTCTTGGATTAAGTATGATTCTATAAATGGTGATGAAATAGGACTATTATCACATCCTAAGAATAATACAGAAACATGGAAAAGAGATAATATAACTATTTATATGTATAACTTTACTAGACCTTCAATGGGAATAGTTGAATTATTAGTACCATATCCACAGGAGGGTAACCCAGATGGTGCTGGATATTCTTCTATGTGTTATGCAGAAAATAAAGATGGCAAGAAAACACTTGGTATTATTTATGAAGATTTAGGAAGTATTACATTCAAAGATATAACTTATTTATTAACTGAAATAGATAAGCTATGCCTTAAAAGTGGTGGAGATGTTTCTTTAGATGGAAGAAATGAATTTACTGGAAGTGTAGAATTCAATAGATCAAATAATGCTATTACTGGAAATGGAACTGTGGCACTTAGTACAGCACGATTAGATGATAATTATTATATGGGGTATAGAACTCATATACTTGAAACTGATGACTATATAGGAAATATCAAAATAGCAATACATCCAGATTTTAATAGAAGTGAAGTTTCTAAATTAAGTATTGTAGCTGTAGAGTTAGGAGACAGTATGGCTACTGATAAACCATATGAAATCTTAGTTGAAGAAGGAGTTAATTATACTGTTAAAACTGGAACTGGTTTTTATGCAAAATACATTGAAATTTCAGTAAATAAAAAGATAAGTAGGCGAGGGTATTTATTATTTAAAGTTAATATGGGAAATAGTGTTGATACTAGACCTATAAGAACTACACATATTAATCCTAGTGATGGGAATTATTCTGATCCAAATAGTGTTCATTTAGCAAATAATCTAATAAACATACATGAAACTAATGGTAGTTTAAGTGGAACAAATACTTCAACAAAGAAATTTATGATGATTTATGAAATTTTTGGTATAGATATAAACGTAGAAAAAACATTGATAAAATTAATTAATGGCGATTTAATTCCCAAGGTAACGTTAGAGGAGATTGATGAAATAACAGATAAAATACAATTTTAATAATATAGGCTGTCTTTTGGCAGTCTATTTAATTTTGGAGGAAATTATGTTTTTAACGAAAGAAGGTTTAAAAAGATTTGGTGATAATCTTAGTAAAAAAATATCAGATGTATTTGTAAATAAAACTGAAAAGATGGTGCTACATGATGATGTTGTAGTGGAAACAATACATGTAAAATCTAAGTCTTATGTAAGTCGTTATAAAGGATATGGTAATAGCGTTATAGCAAATACTAGACAAGCATTTGGTGTTAAAGAATGTTTAATACCTGCTGGTAAATTAGTGTCTAGGATAGCGTTTGAAGTTACAGGATTTGAACATGGGGAAATTATTGAGGGTATACAGGTGATTGCAGTAAAAAATGCTGATAATACTATATTTGAAAATGTGATTCTAAATGGAAAAGGCGTAGTTAAAGATCATGATGGGACTTATTTTAATACAAATACAAAGATAGTGGAAGTCGAAATACAGAAAAGTTTTACTGAAGCAGTGTATTTGTTGGTTGCTTGTAATCAAAGAGTTAGTGGAAATGTAACTGCTGGAATGGCTTTATATAGAAATACGACTTTAAGCAAAGTATCTGTAGAGGTTCCAAATGATGGTGTGGCTATTGGCACAGTAGTAAATCCTTTTATGAATAATAACCCAACTGCTGATAAAGACGCAGCAGAAGATATTATTTCTAGGAATTCAACTGAAGAATTGAACATTAATTCTTTCATAGTTTATGAAAAAGATTATAAGTTTGATTTAAATATAGAAAAAAACATATCAAATGATAGCAAAACTGATAGAGGAAATGCTCAATTAGCAAATATATTATTAGGGTGTAGAGCTGTCAGAGCAAATGCAAATGATTATATAAAAAATGTATATATAAGATTAGCAGATGATCAGACGATCACAACTTTTAATAGTTTAGATGTATATGCAGTAGAGAAAAAAGAAGCTAAACATCAAGATGTAATGATGCAGCATCTATATAGAAGTGGAGAAGAATTTTCAGTAATAATAGGTGAAGATGGCAGGAGGTTTTTAAAAATCCCAGTGAATAAATCTTTCGATAAAGAGGTTTTCTTTGTATTTAAAACACCTGTAAGGACGAATTTCAGATTTAATGCCAGAGATGTAGAACAAAATGATAACTTCTTGACTACTGCTGGTACAACATTTAATTCAAATGGAATGGTTTCATCTGATAGTTTTGAAACAAATAGATATAATTATACTATTCACACATATATAGAAGCAGAAGAAAGTTTTATAGAGAATGTGTTTAAAAGATTAGATGCTTTAGAGCAAAATAGTAATAAAAATGTAGATGCAAGGAGATAGAAATGGAAAAAATTAAGTTATTACTGCCGATACTAGGGACAACAATTGCATGGTTATTTGGCACATGGGATAATTCACTAACAATTTTAATTGTTTTTATGATGTTAGACTATATAACAGGGGTAATAAAAGCATTTATGAAAAAGGAAATTAGTTCAGATATTGGGCTTAGAGGTATTGCAAGAAAGTCTTTGATATTAATTGTTTTGATTGTAGCAGTATTATTAGATAGATTAATTAATAATGAAACATGGCTTTTTAGAACAGTTGTATGTTACTTTTATATAGCAAATGAAGCTATAAGTTTATTAGAAAATGCTGCAGGTATGGGGCTAACTATCCCATCACAACTTCAAGAAGCGTTAATACAACTTAAATCAGGAAATAAAAAAGAAATAAATAAGGATGCACAATAGTGTGTCCTTTTTAGTTTATAAAAATATATTTAGAAAGAAGGAATATTAAATGAAGATAGCAGATAGAGCAGGGCATACACAAGTTTCACCAGGAGCATCAAAATTAGTTCAAGAAAATATAGTTACTAGAGAGGTTTTGGCAGAATTAAATAGTCTATTAGCTTTACATAATGAGGTTATAAATTGTCATCCTGGCGAAAATGTTTCATATCCTGCAGAATTAAGTTATGGAATTAAAAAAGCTAATGAAGTTAATCCAGATATATTTTTCTCATTACATGCCAATACAGCGTATGATAAATATGATGGAGAATTAGGAGTAGAAGTATGTGTTCATTCAACTTCTATAAAAGGTAAAGAAATAGGGAATAAAGTTTGTGGAAATTTATCTAAGTTAGGATTTAAAAATAGAGGAGTTAAAGAAAGAGATAGTCTTGCTGAGTGTAATTCTATTAAAAGTACATCAATGATAATAGAATTATTTTTCTTAGAAGCAACCAAGGATGTTGAACTTTATAAAAAATTAGGAGCAAAAAGAATTGCCCATGCTATTGGAAATGCAATAGATAGTAGAATATCATTTGAGCCTATAACCAATTCAACAATGAATACAGTAGAAGCAAACTCTAATAGTATAGAATATCAAGCGCATGTCCAAGATATTGGATGGATGAATGAAGTTAAAAATGGAGCTATAGCTGGTACTACTGGTAAAGGATTAAGATTAGAAGCCTTTGCAATTAATTATTTTGGTCCAGGTAAAATTAAATATCAAGCACATATACAAAACTATGGATGGACAAGTGAAAGACTTAATGGAGAGGTTTTAGGAACTATAGGAATATCTCTTAGACTAGAAGCATTTAAGATATGGATAGAAGGATCTAATCAAAAATTACAATACAGAGCACATGTTAAAAATAAAGGTTGGTTGCCGTGGGTAAATAATTTTGAAGTAGCTGGTACGGTTGGAGAAAGTCTTTATATAGAAGCAATAGAAATAAAATTAGTATAATTATTTTAGGCTAGTAGGTAGGTTATAAAAATCTTACTAGCTTTTTTGTTGTATTTAGAAAATTATGCTTAATAAAGACTTCTAGAGAACTTCAAAACATGGCACAAATACATAGCCTATAGAATATATTTTTTATTTAATTTATTTACTAAAATATATTTTTATTGCATAAATTGTAAAAAATATATATAATTTAGATATAAATGTATAAGGGGGAAAAAATATGAAGAAAAAAATAATTTGTATTATGTTGGGACTTGTTACGATAACGCAATTAGGAGCTAGTCAGGTTAGTGCAGATACAGCTATTAGCTTAGGAAGAACAGCTGGTATTGAAAGTAGACTTAGTGCTAGAACTACTATTACAGGTAAAGACATAGTAAACGAAGCAAAAAAGCATCTTGGAAAATCTTATGTTTGGGGAGCAACTGGACCAAATACATTTGACTGCTCTGGACTTACACAATATGTATATAAGCAATTTGGAATTGATATTACTAGAACAACATACACTCAAATAAATCAAGGTAAAGAAGTATCGCAAAACAATTTAGCTATTGGAGATTTAGTTTTTACTAGTGCTGGACATGTTGGAATATATGTTGGTAATAATCAAATTATTCATGCTCCTCAAACAGGTGATGTTGTAAAAATATCTAATATATGGAGTTTTTATTCGGCTAGAAGAATACTTAAAGATAGTTTTGATACAAGCTTATGGAACAATGAAATAGGAATAGTTGATGGATCTATAATAGGGTTAAAAGATAATGCTATACAAGGGCTTGGAAGTCATTCACCAAGAAAACCATTTCCAGCAAGTTGGTACTTCCCAACTACTTTCCAAGTTAAATATCAAGCTATACATAGTGGGTCACATGAGCTTGCTATAAATGATACATGGGTTCCAAATAATTTGGTTGTTGGAGTAAATAATACTAAGATATCTTATCCAATACCAAAAGATAGAGCACCTATATTCTCAGAGAAATATTATTTAGCAAATAATCCGGATGTTGCAAATGCTGTTAGCAAGGGGAGTTTTGTAAGTGGATATTCACATTATTTACAATATGGTAAAAAAGAGGGGAGAAAAGCATTGCCAGATGTTCCATCAGGATTTAATGATGCAAATTATTTAAAATTAAATTCAGATGTTAAAAATGCTGGTTATACTTCAGGATTAGCTCATTATTTAACTTATGGATATGATGAAAATAGAAAATGGTAATATAATAGTATAAAAGAGTAGGACAACCTACTCTTTTATTTTTCTATCTTCATAAAGTTTATAAGTGAAATAGCTATCTACAAGAGATAGCTATATAATGATTTATATTATATAAAGGGATATTAATTACAGTCAATAAAAAGAAAGATAATCATTATAGAATAAAATTAATAAAAAAATATTGAATTTATATAATATGTGTAGGATGATATGATTATAAGGAAGTTAAGAGATTGGCAAATAAAAAGAAGAAAAAAAGGAATAGAACGTAAAGATTTAATATAGATAATAACATCAATTGCTACCTTGATAATGGCTATAATAAATCTAATACTTACATTAAACAAGTAATCTTAAAGGAAGGGAACACTATCCCTTCCGTTCCTTAAATCTTCTTCTTAACTATATTATATCATATTAGTTAAAGAGGTAAAAGAAAATGAGAAAAATAGATAAGGTAACTTTATTTATAAGTTTATTAGCGTTAGTAATAAGTATAATAACTCTTATAATATTAATAATAAAGTAAGGAGTAAATATCTATGGAGAAAAAACAAGTGAATCACAAACAAAAGCAAATAAAAAATAGGCAGAAAATAATAGAGAATATTCAAGTTATTTAAGAAGCAGATCATCAGCAAGAAGTTTTATAAGAAATAAAACAACACTAAAGGATTTAAAAGGGTTAGAACAATTAATTCTCGAAAGAAAAAATAATTTATAATATATTTTATAAAGCTAGTAGGTAGGATATATAAATCTTACTTACTAGCCTTTTTTGGTTTTAGAGATGATTTAATTTTAAAAATTAAAAGTAGTAAAAAATAAATTTATTAGCTTACTTTTATTAAGTAAAGTATTTGAGGATTAATATCCTTGGTAGATTATAATATCACAGAAAATATTTTATGTAAATAATAATATAAATATGAATTTAGCATAATTTATTTAATATTTATTTGTACAGTAATTTGAGGATATAAAAAAAGTTAGATATCTTAATCAATAGATAACTAACTTTTCTTGTTTTCTTATTTCACGTACATAGAAGAAGTTTTGCACATAACTCTATTTAAATATATCATAAAATAATATTAAAATCAAAAAATAAATATTAACATATTATGTTGTAGAGTGTATAGTTTATAAAAATATAAAAAATAGAGACTATTTTTAAGCCTCTATTTTATAACTAAACATTGGAAGTTGGAATTTTAACTTGGAGTTGTTTAAACTCAAATTAAATATATCATAATAATTTTATAAAAACAATAAAAGTATCAAATTGAACCTTTTAAAAGGTTCATAAAGAACCACAATCTATACTTACTTATCTATATTTATTATATATTAGCTATATAATTAGCTAATGCACTTCGTGATTTGCTTATATATAAAATAGAAATAAAAAAAGAGTAGAATTTCTACTCTTTGGAATTATTATTAAATTCATTAAATAACGATAAAAAATCTTTATTATTCAATTCTCTTTTTAACAGATCTACAGATAAATCAAATAGCTTACTTTGGTTTAAGCCAGTTTCTTTTGATAGATTAGAAATGAAGTCAAAGTTATCAGAAGTCAATGTTGAATTGATTCTTTTTCTATGAACTAAAGCCATAACAAGCCTCCTAAATGTATAATCTTATATTAATTATACTATGTTACGTAGAGTTGCACAACTTTTTTACAAAAACACTTTACAAGTTACGTAACTAATGCTATTATTATAACATAAAGTTACGTAACGATATGTAACTAAAGAGGAAGGAGGGAACTACAAATGCAATTCTTAAAATTATCACATGAATTAATAACAGATAAAAATATCACATCTAATGAATTTAGAGTATATACTTATCTTTTAAGTTTATACAATGAAGAGAAAGACTGTAGTTATCCTTCAATTGATGTTATTTCTGAAAGACTTAATATATCTATCTCTACAGTAAAGAGAAGTATAAAAAGGCTTGAAGATCTTAAGTATATTTCTATAGAAAAAAGAAAAGGACTAGCAGGTAACTTTAATATATATAAGAAATTAAAACATATTATAACTGCTAAAGTGATTAATAAAAAAGATAAAGCACCTAAAGTTGGAGTTGATAGTAATGGTAATAAACCATTAGATGGACAAATTTCAGTTGAAGAAGCTTTACAAAATATTAAAGAAGAGCCAAGAGTTCAAAGTAAACAAAATTCTATAGATAATCATAATAATGTTAGAATGGCTAGAGCGGTTACCAATATAGATAATAGTAATTTTGCTAAAAAGGTATTAACTCTAGCAGATGAAGAGTTATTAAGAGAAGCTATAAGAAACTTTAAGAAGAGAAGAGGAAGAAATGCAACATTTTTAATTCAAATGTTAGTAGATGAATATTATAAAGAGGGAATAAAATTTTCGCAAGGAATGTTGAATTTATTAAGAAAGGGACTAAAGTTCCAAAATATAGAGCAAATAAGCGTTGATTATTGTTATTAGTAAATAAAAAAGAAAAATTAATTATATTTGGAGGCTTAACAATGAATAAATTTCAAAAAATTGCTTTAAAAATAGCTAAAGATGATAAAAGAAGTATGTCTAATATTTTTACAGAAGAATCTTTAAAAAGAGCTGCTAGAGATTGGTATTTAAAATTTAAAGGAAATAAAAATATTTGGACTTATGAAAGAGCAGTAGATTTTAAGAATTGGAATTCTATTAATGGAGCTATTTAGTTAAAATAGATTAATTATTTTAGATATAGGAGAAAGAAAAATAGAATTAAAAAATAGAAATTTTATATAATTTTTAGAAGAAATGTTCTTAAGAAATTATAAAATAAAAGAATATAGGTAAGTAGTCAGTTACAGAAGTTTAGATATTATCCAATTGGCTATTGTAAAGAATATTGAAGGAAAGATAAGTTTAGATAGTATATTAAGAGAATTAAATATAGAAATATCAGTAAACAGGCATAGAGCATTAACTGATTGATATCTAGAATTTGAAGCTTTAATCAACTTATTAGATATATAGTAGCAAAATAACAAAATTATTTTCAAAAGAACTATTAAAAATTAAAAATAAGAAGAAATGTAGAATTATAAAATAATATAGAAAAATAAAGAATAAATTTAAAAAAGGACTAGGTATATATAATTTATATATCTAGTTTTTTTATGCAATCGACGAACAAATGTTTGCAAATAGAACGAGTGTTTGGTATAATTGATATAAATTATGGAAAAAGGATGTGATATTTTGTTAAAACCACCTATTTGTAGAGTTGGAGGAAAATCAAAGCTAAGAAAAAATATTATAGATTTAATTCCAGAGCATATGTGTTATGTAGAGTTATTTTTCGGAGCTGGATGGGTATACTTTGGAAAAGAGCCTAGTAAGATAGAAGTTATAAATGATATAGATAAGGAGTTAATAAATTTATTTAAAATGATAAAATATCATTCACCTGAAATAGAAAGGTTATTAGAGTATGAGTTTTCAGGAAGAGATATTTTTGAAGAGTATAAAAATTATAATATAAATTATTTAACAGAAATACATAGAGCTATTAGATTTTTATATTTAATAAATCAAAGTTTTGCTGGTAAGGGGAAGACATATGGATATGGAACTACAACTAAGCCTAGTCAAAAAATATTTTATAAGAATATGTTAATTGATATAAAAGATAGATTAAAAAATACATACGTAGAGAATTTAAGTTTTGAAAAAATTATTGATAAATATGATAGAGAACATAGCTTTTTCTTTTGTGATCCACCATACTTTGAAACATCAGGATATGACAATAAGTTTGGGGAAGAGGAACATATTATTTTAAGAGATAAGCTTAAAAATTTAAAGGGTAAATTTTTATTAACAATAAATGATCATGCAAAAGTGAGAGATTGGTACGAAGGATTTAATATAAGAGAGGTTGAAGTTAATTATTCTGTTTCTAGAGCAACGGAAGGAAGAGGAAGATATAAAGAGTTAATAATAACTAATTATTGATTTTTGAATGGAGAAAAAATGAGTAGAGAGTATAGTAGTATAGAAGTGTTAAAAAATAAGCAATATTGCTTTACTAAAAAATATAAGGGAAGAATAGTAGTAACTATTAAAGATATAAAAGAAATAATCGGAATAGATATAGATATGAAAAAATTAAGTAAAAGTAATAATATTTTCATAGGAAGGGATTGGAATGGAATAGCTGGGATATCAAAAGAAGAATTTGAAAAAAATAATAATGTTATATATGATGAAGAAACAATATTTTTTGTATATATTACAGGGCTTTTAAAAATATTAAAAATTATTATGGAAGAAGGTAAAATAGATTTATTATCAGTAGAAAATACATTAAGAATTATAGATGATAAAATAAAATATATTATATAATAAAATAAAAAAGGATGTCGCACTAAAAACTATACACGATATATTGTTTTTATAATTAAAAATTAATACAATATATTGTAAGTAGCGACATCCTAATTATTTATATAGTAGAAGTATATTTACAACATAAATGTTCAAATTCTTCAGTTCCTATGTCAGTTAATAGACCTTTTGCTTTGTTTGTTGGCATTGAATATCTTTGATTTAAATATCTAAGAGCAGCACCCAATTCACCATCAGGACCACCATATTGGGTTATTAAAAGCTTTGCCATTTTTAAATCAGAAGATTTCAAATTAACTGGATACTCTAATGTTTTAACATAATACCACATAAACTATTCCTCCCTATTATTTTCTTTTTCCCAAGGCCAAGCGCCATCAATCCATTTATCAGGATTTTGAATATAAGATGAGCCAAAGTTAGTTAAAGGACCATAGTTTTGTTCATAATCCCAAACTAATTTGCTTAATTTAGAAGAAATTAGTTTATAATCATCAATTGCATCTTTGCAATTTGGAAAATTATCTAAATATAAATTTAAATCTACAGCAAAAAATTGTAATTTTCTAATTGCGTTTAAATGTTCATTCTTAGTCATGTTTTTCCTCCTTAGAATACTTAATTGCGCAATAAGGACTATATAAATCCTTAAATATTGTTCCTGCATAAAAAGCAGCATTCATATCAAATAAATTTTGATATGGTTGTAAAACAATGCATGATTTAGCATAAGTTTTAGGAGCAAAAACCTTATATGATTCATAACAGTTCTTTTTTGTATCAGAACAAGCAATATTGCAAGAAACATCAGAAGTATCATCTATACAATCATTGCAGTTTATACATTTATCCATTCTTTCATAGTACATAAAAGTATATCCTTTCGTAAATTTATCTACAATACACTTTATGTATAAAATTAAATAATGTGATAAAAGAATGTCGAATTAAATAATTTTACTTTCTTTATGCCCACAACAATCACATTTGAAATAGATTTTTCCATGAACATGATTATCATATCCATATTTAAATTCATGCATAACTTCTCCACAAATAGGACAATTAAGAGTTAGTTCTTTAGTTTTAATTTTTTTGTTCATAAATAGTCTCCTTTTAATTAAATTTTTAAAGTAATTATTATATAGTATATTTAAAATTTCAAGTATGAAGAAAAATAAATATATAAATAATTAAATAACAATAAACGACTTTATTTGCAAAAGAGTGAAAAAAGTGTAAAATATAAGTTAAAAAATAAATTAAATAAGGAGTGAGATATGAAGATGCAAATAACGTTAAATATTTTTGAAACTATGGCATTAGTAACAGCAATATATTATTTAGGAAAGTTTTTAAGAAGAAAAGTAAATTTTTTATCAAAGTATTGTATACCAGCTCCTGTTGTTGGAGGGCTTGTTTTTGCAATAATTACATTAATATTAAAATTAACTAATTTAGCAACTATAACTTTAGACACAACATTACAAAATTTATTTATGACAATGTTTTTTGCTAGTGTTGGATTTACAGCTAGTTTTAAGATTTTAAAAAATGGTGGAATTAAGGTTATAATGTTCTTAGGGTTAGCGATGCTTTTAATAGTTTTTCAAGATATAGTAGGAGCTAGTCTTGCAAAGTTATTTGATTTAAATCCACTTTTAGGATTGTGTACAGGGTCAATATCAATGATTGGAGGACATGGAACAGCAGGTTCATTTGGGCCATTACTAGAAGATATGGGTATAAGTGGAGCTACAACTGTTTCTTTTGCAGCAGCTACATTTGGATTAGTTATGGGAAGTTTTATTGGAGGATTTGTAGCAAAAACCTTAATAGATAATAAAAAATTAAAAACTCCTAAGGAGTCAAATGATAATTCTATTCCATTAAGTGATTTTCATGAAGATAATCAAGTTGTTCTTTGTCAAAATAGATTGATGAAGGGGTCAAGTTTTCTTTTTTTATCAATGGGAATAGGGTCAATAATTTCAGGATTAATTCAAGGAACAGGATTAACTTTTCCATCTTATATAGGAGCAATGATTGCAGCTGCAATTATAAGAAATTTTTGTGATATAAGAAAAATTGAAATAAAAGAAAAGGAAATTGAAGTAATAGGTAACATAAGTTTAGGATATTTCTTATGTATAGCATTAATGGGATTAAAATTATGGGAATTATTTGATTTAGCATTGCCATTAATAGTAATGCTTTTAGCGCAATCTATACTTATGGCTATATTTGCATATTTTATTATTTTTAGTTTTATGGGAAAAGATTATGATGCTGCAGTATTTGCATCAGCAAGCTGTGGGTTTGGAATGGGAGCAACTCCTAATGCAGTAGCTAATATGGATGCTCTTAGTAATAAATATGGTTTTGCACCAACTCCTTATTTGGTAGTGCCTATAGTAGGAGCTTTATTTGTAGACTTTGTTAATTCAGCAGTAATAACTTTATTTGTAAACATACTTACTTAATGATAAATTAAAATAGGAAATAATTAAAACTTATAAAAAAATATTTATATAAAAGGAGATAAGAGTTATGAAAGCATATGAAAGGTTAATTAAATACGCAAAAATATATACAACATCTGATCCAACATCAGAAACAGTACCATCAACTAAAAGACAATTTGATTTAGCACATATTTTAGTTGACGAAATGAAAGAAATAGGAATTCAAGATGTTAGAGTAGATGAAAATTGTTATGTTTATGGAGTTATTCCAGCAACTAAAGGATATGAAGATAAATATAGCATTGGATTTATTGCGCATATGGATACTGCACCTGCAGCACCAGGGGAAAATGTTAATCCTCAATTAGTTGAAAATTATGATGGGAAGGATATAACACTTTTAAATGGAACTATTTTATCTGTAGAAAAATTCCCACATTTAAAAAATTTAAAGGGAAGAACATTAATTACTACAGATGGAACAACTCTTTTAGGAGCTGATGATAAAGCAGGTATAGCTGAAATATTAACAGCTTGTGAAAGAATAATAAATGAAAATATACCTCATGGAAAGATATGCATAGGATTTACTCCAGATGAGGAAATTGGAAGAGGGGCCAATAAGTTTGATGTTAAAAACTTTGGAGCACAATTTGCTTATACAATGGATGGAGGAGTTGAAGGTGAAATTTCTTATGAAAATTTCAATGCAGCTGCTGCAACTGTTGAAATAAATGGAGTATCTGTTCATCCAGGTTCAGCTAAAAATACTATGATAAATGCTACAAATGTAGGAATTGAATTTGATAAAATGCTACCTCAAGGTGAGAAGCCAGAACATACAGAGGGATATGAAGGATTTTATTATTTAGAAAGTTTTAAGGGAAATACTGATCATGCTGTATTAGGATATATATTAAGAGATCATGATGAAAATAAGCTTGAATCTAAGAAAGCAACTTTAAAATTAATTGAAAAATTATTAAATGAAAAGTATGGAGAAGAAACAGTAAAATTAACTATTACAGACCAATATAAAAATATGGCGGAACATGTTAAACCTTGTATACATTTAATTGATAATGCAATAGATGCAATGAAAAGCTTAAATGTTATTCCTGTAATTGAACCAATAAGAGGAGGAACTGATGGAGCAACACTTAGTTATATGGGATTACCTTGCCCTAACTTAGGAACTGGTGGATTTGCATTTCATGGTGAATATGAACATATTACTGTTGAAGGTATGGAAATTGCAACCAATATAATAATTGAAATATTAAAAAGATATGCAATGTAACTTTATGCAATTATAACTGTTTTTTTTAGTAGAGTAATTTTTAGTTTTGCTCTACTTATTTTTATATTAAGTTATAGATATATTAAATATAGTTAATAAGTAAATTAAGGAAAAATAAGAACATGCTTTCACATAATATAAAAATATAGTAAAATTAATAATAGAACATAGTATATTTTTGCAAAGGATGAAGGGATAGTTAAATGAGTGGAAAAGAGCATATGATAGTAGGAACTACAGCTACAGCAACTATGGGAATTGGATTTTTAGTTACTAAAACTTTTGATAGTTTTATTTATTTAATTCCATTAATTATTGGGGGATTTATAGGTTCGTATATGCCGGATATTGATTCTCATAATTCAAAGGCTAGACAAGTCTTTAATAAGATATTAACATTTTTAATAATAGCAATAGTTATTGGTTATATTTTAGGCGTTGCGTTAAATGTAACAGATATTATTAGGTTTTTAGAAAATAATTTTAAAAATTATTTTGCTGCTATTATATTTTGTGTTTTAACTATATTAGGTAAGTTATCACCACATAGAATGTTTACTCATAAATGGCTTGGGACACTTGCTTTTTGTAGTTGTGTATATTTTATAGGTGATACTTATTTAGCATTAGGATTTTCAATGGGATATATATTGCATATAGTATGTGATAGGTTTTCACCTAGAGGCAAAAACTTAAGATTTTTTGAATTTAAGCTTCCGTGTAAAAATTCAAAAAATAAAACAACAATAGCATGGTAATTTTTTTGATGAACAATAATGAGGTGAAATAATGATTAACTATGATTATAGAGAATTAACTGGTGAAGTTATTACAAGAGAAGATTTTGAATATGAAGAGGAAAGAAAAGGTTGGAATAGGGCTATAGAAAAGTATCCATTAGTCATTGTATATTGTGAATATGAAGAAGATATTAGAAATGCAATTATATTTGCAAAAACAAATTCACTTTCAGTAAGAATAAGAAGTGGACGTCATCATTATGAAGGATATTCTACAGGAAACGATATAGTAGTAATTGATGTAAGTAAGATGAACAAGATATATATTGATGAGGAAAATTCAAAAATAAAGATTCAAGGTGGAGTTAAAAATAGAGAATTATATGAAGTTACAGGAAAAAGAGGATATCCATTTCCAGGTGGAGGATGCCCAACAGTAGGTGTAGTTGGATTTACATTAGGAGGCGGATGGGGATATTCATCTAGGTTATTAGGACTTGGTTGTGATAGACTTGTTGAAGTTGAGCTAATAAACTGTAATGGAGAACTTGTAATTTGTAATAAGGAGGAAAATGAAGATTTATTTTGGGCGCTAAGAGGTTGTGGCGGTGGAAATTTTGGTATAGTTACTTCTATGACATTTAATTTGCCATCTAAAGTAGAAAATGTTACATTAGTAAATATTGATTTTACTAATATAGATATTGAAGAAAATATTGATTTAATAGAAAAGTGGCAAGAATTATATAAAACATTAGATAAAAGAGCTAATTTTAAGTTAGTATCTTATAATTGTTTAGAAAGAGGAAGAGGAGCTAAAATAGTAGGGCTAATTTATGGAGATAAAAAATTAGCTAATGATATATTAAGACCTATAAAGGATATTGTATCAGAGGGGATTTATAAATTAGAATATATAAGTATATTAGAAGCAAATAGAATAATACAAGATAGTCATCCAGAATTCGAAAAATATAAAAGCGCTGGTAGATTTGTTTATAAAGATTATAATAGGGAAGAAATTGCAGAATTATTAGAAATAATTAAAGAAAGAGCAGAAGGCTCAAAATACGCAGCAATTACACTTTATGGTTTAGGAGGAGTAATAAAAGAAGTTAAAAATGATAATACTGCATTTTATCATAGAAATGCTAATTTTATATTAGGTTTCCAATCAGTTTGGGAAGATGCCAGATTTACTTTAGTTAATAGAAGATGGTTAGTAGAAAAATTAAAATACATAAAAACAATAACAGAAGGAGCTTTTATTAATTTTCCTTGCTTTGAAATAAATGATAAATCACAAACTTATGAACAAGAATATTATGGTGGAAATACAAATGTTCTTAAATTAATAAAGGAAAAATATGATAAAGATGATTTCTTTAATTTTGAACAAGATATTAGAATAGAAAGAAAATTATTTTATGATTTTCTTGTAGAATAACATTTAAAATAAATATATTTGAAAAATAAATCAGTAGAATTAATAGTGAGCTGCACCCTGTTAAGTAGACAGGGGTCAGTTTACAGAAAAATTCTGCTGTTTTTGTTATTTATAGGATTATTGATAATGTTTATATAATTTTTTAATATTTTTATATTAGAAAAATGATATAATATAATTTAAATGATTAAAAGGCATAAAGGAAAAAGTGTTTAGTTTGAATTAAGGAATGATAAAGATGTCGATAATAGATTATAGAACGTTGGATTTTAAGGCAGCAAGCGAAGTTTTGGAGGGTAAAAATATAGTATTTACAGGAAGAGGATTTTTAGTAAGAAGTGAACTTATGAGGCTTGCAAGACAAGCAGGAGCTAATGTGGAAAGTGTAGTAACTAAAAAATGTGATATTTTAATTGTTGGTGAAAAGCCAGGTAGCAAATTAAGAAAAGCTAAAATTTTAGGGTGTGAAATAATTACAACAAATGATTTTAAAGAAATATTAGAATGTAAGAGAAAAAATAAAGAGAATTTTATAGATGAAGATATATTAAATATAAATGTAAGTAAAAATAGTAGTGAATCAATAAATATTTTTAAAAAAAATATAGTATTACTTATACATAATGATGTAATTAAGGAAAGAGCAATTAGAAAGATAAAACTTAATGGTGGAAATATTTTAAATAACATTGAAGAAGAAAGTGTTGATTTAATAGTATATCAACCACATTCTAAAATTAATGAAATTTTAGAAAAAGCTAAAAAAGAAAACATAAAAGTAATGAGTTTAGGAATTTTTAATAAAATGATTATGAGTTAAATAAATTTAAATAGATAGCGGGGAAAATAAAAATGAATGTAAAAAGGGATGGTCATATACACAGCCATTATTGTCCTCATGGAAGTAATGACAGTTTTGAGAGTTATATAAAAAAGGCAATAGAAGAAGGAATAGAAGAAATTACATTTACTGAACATATGCCTATGCCAAAGGGAATAGTATTAGAAGGTGCAAGTTCAGATTTTTTAGAAACATCATCTCCAGGAATAGAAGAAATAGATGAATATTTTAAAGAAGCAAATTATTATAAAGAAAAATATAAAAATAAAATTAAAATAAATGTAGGGTTAGAAGTAGATTATTTAGATGGTAGAGAAGAATTTACTACTAATATGCTTAATGAGTATGGCCAATATTTAGATGATGCAATTTTATCTGTTCATATTGGAAGGTATAATGGAAAGTATTATGCTTTTGATTGTCTTGAATCATTTGAAGCTTTATTAAGTGATATTGGAAGTGTAGAAAAAATATATAATTTGTATTATAATACCTTATTAAAGGGAATAAAAACTAATTTAGGAAAATATAAACCTAAGAGAATAGGCCATCCTACTTTAATTAGAATATTTAATAAAATATATCCTATAGATTATAAAAATTATGAAATATTTAAAGAAATAATAAGAAATGTTAAGGATAAAGGTTATGAATTTGATTATAATACTGCAGGATTAAGAAAAAAGTTTTGTGGAGAAATTTACCCAAGCGGATTATTATATGAATTAGCAATTAAAAATAATATAAATATGGTTTATGGCTCTGATTCCCATGAAGCTAAGGATGTAGGTTTTAACTTCAAATAAAACAATATAGTTGGAGGAAAAGATATGAGAAATTTAAAATTAAAAAATATAATAGCTATGGCTATGATATGCATTATGAGTACATCTATTTATGGATGTGAAAAATCAAACATATCTAATAATAAAAATAATACTGAAGTTGAAGAAACAAATAAGAGTAATGAAGTAAAAGATGAATCAAAAAGTGAATTAAAAGATGATAAAAAAGATGATAAAAAAGATGATAAAAAAGATGATATAGAAAATAGTAGTGAAGAAGTTAATAAAAAAGATACTAACAATAAAGAGGAAGAAACAAATACACAAGTTAAAACAGAAGTATTTAAATTATATTCTAAAGATGCAAATGAAGGGCAAGAAATTTATCTTGGAGAAGTTGAAATAAATAAAAATGATTCATTAAAGAATAAATTAACAATATTAGCAAATACATTAAGTGAAAAAGCATTTAGTGGCTTGCCAATAACACTTACTGAAATTAAAGAGGTAAATGGAAAGAAAATAGCTGTTTTTGACTTAAATGAAATTGGAAATAATGCAGGAGATACACCAATAGCAAATTATAAAGGAGTAAATTGGTATAATAATTATTTTGCTGGCTCTACGGGAGGAGATATAACTCAATATACATTAATAAACAATTTACTTCAAAAAAATTATTCTGGTGATTGGATTGATGGAGTAAAATTTACTTACAAAGGGAAAAAAATAGAATTTGATCATGTTCCAGAGTTAGGAGAAACTAATTTTTAGGCTGTATTATTTTTAATACAACCTTTTTTAGACTAAAATCAAAGTAGTTCACATTATTGCTTTTATTAGATAATTTAAGTACAATAAGTTTTGTTATTAAAAATACGAGGTGATAGATATGAGTAGTATAGCAGGTAGTGGATGTGAGAGAATAATTCCAGAAGAAGCTAAAAAAACTCTTGAAGAAATAGAAAGAAGTATTGTTAAAAGATATAGAAAGCCAATATGGTCTAAATTTATAAAGGCTGTTAAGGATTATCAATTAATAGAAGAAGGAGATAAAATAGCTGTTGCAATATCAGGTGGAAAAGATTCATTATTAATGGCTAAGTTATTTCAAGAATTAAAGAAGCATGGTCAAGTAAATTTTGATGTTGAATTCATTGCTATGGATCCTGGATATCATCCACAAATAAAAGATTTATTAATAGAAAATTGTGAGCATTTAAACATTCCAGTACATATTTATGAATCTAAGATATTTGAAATAATTGATGAAAAAGCTAAAGATTATCCTTGTTATCTTTGTGCAAGAATGAGAAGAGGTTCACTTTACAATAAGGCTAGGGAGTTAGGGTGCAATAAATTAGCATTAGGTCATCATTATAATGATGTTATAGAAACAACAATGTTAAATGTACTTTATGCTGGAAACTTTAAAACAATGTTGCCAAAGCTAAAAGCAGATAATTTTGAAGGAATAGAATTAATAAGACCACTTTATTATGTAGAAGAAGAAGCTATAAAGAGATTTATAAAATATACAGGATTATGGCCTCTTAACTGTGCATGTATGGTTGCTGCTGAAAAAATAGGAAACAAGAGACATGAAATAAAACATATGATAGCTGAATTAAAGAAAAACTTTAATGATGTTGATAAGTCAATCTTTAAGGCTGCAGCAAATGTTAATATGAATTCAATTTTAGGATGGGAAAAGGACGGAGAAAAATATTCATTTTTAGATCCAGAAACTCCAAAAAGTAAGAAATAGAATAAAATAGTATATGCTGTTAATACTAAATATATAAATATTTAGTGGAGGTGTTATTATGGCTAAGAAAGGTCAAAAAGCTACTTGGGAAAATGATAATTTTCAAAATGAAAAAAAAACAAAGGCAGCAAAAGTTACAGAAATGAATCCAGTTGGAAATGGAAAGTAAAAAATATATTTAATATATAAATAAAATAAACTAAAGTACTAAAAAAGTATGTACTTTAGTTTATTTTTATATACAATATAATTATGAGGAAAATATGGAAAATGTATTTAAAATACAAATAAGGAGGAAGAAATGGATAGAGAAGCATTATTAAAAATGGATCCTAATATATTAGTTAGTATGATTAATATGAAATTAAGGGATTTTTATAGTAATATAGATTTACTTTGTGATGATTTTGGTATAACTAAAGAAGAAATTATAGGAAGATTAGAATCAGCAGGATATAAATATAATAGCAATATTAATCAATTTAAGTAAATTAATAAAATTATTGTTTATAAAAAGGGGAAGTTTTATGAATTTAAAAAAATTAAGCAAATTAGTTATTTTATTAGCAGCTTCTACTGCGTTAACAGCAACTTTAATAAAAGATAAAAAGGAAAATAAAGAAAGTAATGAATAAAATATTGCTTTTACATATTAAAATAAAGTTAATTATTAATTAATAAAATAGAAGTGATAAGTTTTTATTGCTTCTATTTTATTGCTAAAATTGAGGGTGGGGCAATTATAAATGAAAAAAAGAGTTGATTTAGTATCAGGAAACATTATAGGAACATTAATAACATTATCGTTACCTATATTAGGAACTTCATTTATTCAAATGGCATATAATCTTGTTGATATGATATGGATAGGAAAGGCTGGAAGTGCAGCAGTTGCAGCAATAGGAACAGCAGGATTTTTCTCATGGTTCGGTAATTCATTAGTATTAATTACTAAAACAGGGGCAGAAGTTGGAGTATCTCAATCTATAGGAAAAAATGATGAATGTGAAAGGAATTCATATATATATAGTAGTATAACCTTAGCTTTAATAATGGCTATAGTATATACAGTTATATTAATTTTATTTAAGAAAGAGCTTATTGGATTTTTTAATTTAGGTGATGTAGAAATAATAAAAATGTCATTAGATTATTTAATTATTATTGCATTAGGTATGATATGTGCATTTTTAAATCCACAGTTTACTGGAATATTTACAGCATCAGGCAATAGTAAAACTCCATTTATAGTAAATACAATAGGATTAATAGTTAATATAGTTCTAGATCCAATTTTAATATTTGGAATAGGTAAGGTTAGTCCACTAGGGGTAAAAGGAGCAGCATTAGCTACAGTATTATCACAATTGTTGGTTACTATTATATTTATATATGTATTTATAAAAAATGGGTATAATTTCAATTTGTATAATAAGAAATTTATTAATTTAAAATATATTAAAAATATATGTAAATATGGTGGACCAACAGCAATTCAAAATTGTTTATTTACATTCTTTGCTATGCTAATAGGCAGAATAGTAGCTGTTGCAGGACCAGTAGCAATTGCAGTTCAAAAAGTTGGATCACAAATAGAGTCTATTTCATGGATGACAGCAGGTGGATTTGCAAGTGCATTAACAGCATTTGTTGGACAAAATTATGGAGCTAAAAGAATGGATAGAGTTTTAAAGGGATATAAGAGCACTCTTTTAATTTCTTGTATACTAGGTTTATTCACAACAATAGTTTTAATAGTTTTTGGAGAAAAGCTTTTTTCAATATTTATAAATGAGACTGAAGCTATTAAGCAAGGAGCAGATTATTTAAGAATTTTAGGGTATTCACAATTATTTATGTGTATTGAAATAACAACTAATGGAGCTTTTTATGGAATGGGAAAAACAATTACTCCATCAATAATAGGTATTATTTTTACTGGATTAAGAGTACCTTTAGCAATGTTTTTATTTAATATAGAATTATTAGGTATAAATGGAATATGGTGGAGCATTAGTAGTTCAAGTATAATAAAAGGAATTTTACTTATAACATTATTTACAATTATGGTAGTAAGACCATTAAGAAAAGAAATAGCTTTAGAATTTTAATATTTAAATAAATATATTGCAGATTAATTTTTAATGTAGTCTGCAATATATTTTTATTATCTTTTTATTACATGATAAATTTCAGGTGTATCCATAGTTATTTTTTTAAAGGTATATCCCTGACTTTTATAATATTTAATTATCCCTCTAATAGCTTGAGCGGTAGTTTTATTTGCTGGGGCATTATGCATTAATACAACAACATTGTCATTTGTAGAAATAGCTCTCTTTAAAATTGTATCTGGAGATGAAGTTGGATTTGCACCATCTAATGTATCTTGGGTCCAATCATATATTTTAAAACCATGGGAATGAACGGTATTAGCCATTTCAGTACTTATTTTATAAGTACTATTATTAGTTCCAAAAGGAAATCTTAAAATATAGTAATTTTCACCAGTAACATCATAAAGAGCTTTTTGAACTTGAGTCATTTCATTAATAAAGCCTTCACAACTTCCATAAAGTTTATTTCTTTCATGAGTAAAACTATGTAAGCCTATGCTATGGCCTTCATCTTTCATACGTATTATTATATCTTCTTGTCCTTTTATTTGATTTCCTATTATAAAAAATGTTGCTGGGACATTTTCATCTTTTAGTATATCTAATGTTTTTCGTGTAACATCTCCACCAGGAGCATCATCAAATGTTAAATAAACAACTTTTTTATTAGAGTTATCCTTATTATCATCTTTACAATAAGCATTTACATTTTGAAAAGTTAATAAAAATAATAATATAAATGGCATTAAATAAAAAAATTTTTTTGACATACATAAATCACCCTTTCCTATAGATATTTCTTATAATTAATTTTTTATTAAATCATTTTTAGTATGTACAAATTACAAAAATATATTTCTTGATATTTTTATTAAAAGGGTATATAATAACAAAAAAGCTTTAAGTCGAAACAGAGAGTTCGGTAAGTTTCAAAAGTTTGTAGTATTAATTTTTATAGGATAACTATAACTTCTTACTGAATGTAAGAAGTATTTTTTTACCTTTAATAACAGTCCAGAGAGGCTGCAAGGGGGAATTTTTATTCTCCTTAAAAAGAAATAGGGAGGGTGTTATAATGGCACAATATACAGGTGAATTATTACAGGAAAAGAAAAGTATTAAGGATGGAGTAATGAAAATTATTCTTGCAATGCAACATTTAATTGCAATGTTTGGTGCAACGGTTTTAGTACCAATTTTAACTGGCCTTGATCCATCAGTAGCTTTATTTTCAGCAGGTGTCGGAACACTAATGTTTCATTTATGTACTAAGGGGAAAGTTCCAGTATTTTTAGGATCATCATTTGCATTTATACCAGTAATAGTAGCAGTTTCAGAAAAATATAATGGTGATTTAAGATATGCGCAAGGTGGAATTATAGTAGTAGGATTGATTTACATAGCAATATCTTTTTTAATAAAAAAATTTGGATTAGATAAAATTAAAAAGATATTACCAGCTCAAGTAGTAGGACCTATGATAATAGTAATAGGATTAAACTTAATTCCAACAGCATTAGATATGACAGGAGTAACACAAATTGCTTCTGGTGATAAAAATACTATAGTAAGTGTAATAATAGCAACTATAACATTAACAATAGTTTTAGCAATAAAAAAGTTTAATAAAGGTTTTTTATCTCAAGTAGCTATTTTAATAGCAGTAGTAATTGGATATGTAATTAGTTTGGCTTTAGGACAGGTATCTACAACTGAAATTCAAAATGCAAGTTTAATAGCTATACCAAGTTTCACATTACCTAAATTTGATATGGGAGCAATTGCTATAATAGCACCAGTAATTTTAGCAGTTTTTATGGAACATGTAGGTGATATAACAACAAATGGAGAAGTTGTTGGAAAGAATTTTATTGAAGAGCCAGGATTAAATAGAACATTATTAGGTGATGGAGTTGCTACACTAGTGGCAGGATTAATAGGTGGTCCAGCAAATACAACATATGGTGAAAATACAGGAGTATTAGCTATGACTAAAAATTACAATCCTGCAATATTAAGATTAACTGCAGTATTTGCAATATTATTAAGTTTTATAGCTAAGTTTGGAGCTGTAATAAGAACAATTCCACAACCTGTAATGGGAGGAATAAGCTTAATATTATTTTCTATGATTGCAATTGTTGGATTTAAAACAATAAAAAGAGAAAAAGTTGAGTTTAATATATTTAATATCATAGTAATGGCATCAATATTAATAGTAGGTTTATCAGGTAATTTTTTACCTAATGCAATTAGTATTCAAATTACTGAAACAGTTAGTATATCTGGATTAAGTCTTGCTGCAATAGTAGGTGTAGTTTTAAATATTATATTAACGAAATTAAGTAAGGTTAAAAATAAATAATTATTTTTAGGCACTAAGGTTATATTGCTTAGTGTCTTTTTTATTAGAGGCAAAGGTAAAATTATATTAAAAAATTATAAATTTCATTCACAAAATAACATTCTAATGCGTATTATGTAAATATATGCTTTAAGGAGGTTTTTATGCGTATCAAGATAGAGGATGATTTTGATAATGAATTAGAATCAGAATATAAATCAATAGATGATGATTCTATAATAGGAAATGGAGCATTATCAAATTCAAACAAAACAATAATTGAAGTAAATGCTACTAAAGTTGATGAAAGCAATATAGATGAAAACAATATAAATGATAACTTTGAATATACTAATGAAGAAGCTAATGTTTCAGAAAATAAAGATAAAAAGGAAAGTAAAACTTATAATTTAGATAATGGATTTAGTTTAGAGCTTCAAGGAGCAAGAATTGTAGGTGATACTTATGATGCAAATGAAAATGAATCAAGTGAAAATAAATTAAGTGAAAGTAAGCTAGTCAAAAATAAATCAAATGAGGAAGATAAAAATAATCTAAAAGAATATTTAAATGAAAATATATCATATAATAAAAGTTACTATATGAAGAAAAAAAGAAATGTAGAAATAAAAGGAAAAATTAGAGTTGTGTCAAAGTTAGGTGATAGAAATGGAAGCAACATTTCCGATGCAAAAATAAATTTATATGCTTTAAATGGATTATCACCTAAGTTTATTAGTTCTAAAGTTACAGATAAAAATGGAGTTGTTATTTTTGATAATTTATCTGAAGGTAGCTATAGAGTAATAGAAATAGTTAATAGAAAATATTTTGAAAAGCCAACATATATTCAATGGAATGAAGTAACTATTAATGATGAGTTGCAAGAAGAGAATATAATAGTTGTTAATAGAGTAAAGCGCCATTCAAGATAAAAGAAAAGGATTATGTAAAGGTAAAATGATAAATAAGTCTATTTTACTTTTATTATAATCCTTTTATATGATAAAATTACTTATAATATTTGAAAGGATGATATAAACTATGAAAATAAGGATAAAATATTTTGAAGGTGCAACTAAGCTTAAAAAAATAAGTAAAGGAAACTGGATAGATGTTTATGCATGTAAAGATATTTTTGTACCTTTAAATGAGAGAGCAATGGTACCTTTAGGGTTTGCATTAGAATTACCAACAGGATGGGAAGGGCATTTAGCACCTAGAAGTTCAACATTTAAAACATGGGGAATAATTCAAACAAATTCAGTTGGAGTTGTAGATGATACATATATAGGAGATAATGATCAATGGCATATGCCAGTTTATTGTTTAGAAGCAAAAAATGAAAATGGAAGTTGGATAAAGTCTGGAGATAAAATAGGGCAATTTAGAATAATGGAAGTAATGCCTGAAATTGAATTTGAAGAGGTTGAAGTCTTTGGAAATGATGATCGTGGAGGATTTGGTACTACAGGTGTAAATTAATATAAAGAGCCAGCATAAAACTGGCTTTTTTTGTTTAAAATACTAGTTAGAAAAGGGTTGAGAAAAGTGTGATTGTAATTAAATGTAAAATATGTTAATATAAGTTATGAGAAGTTAGTTAAAGGGAGCAAGTGGGAAAATATGAAATACATTGATTTATCACATGAAATTAAAAACAATATGCCTGTTTATCCAGGAGATATAGATGTTAATTTAACAAAAGAAAAAGATTTCAATAAAGATGGATATAATATGTATTCTTTATATACAGAAATGCATGCAGGAACACATATAGATTCACCATTACATATGAAAGATAATAAGAAGTTTATTTCAGAATATCCTATTGAAAAATTTATAGGTAATGTTGCATTATTAGATGTTCGTGGAGAAAAAATTATAGAGCTTAAGGATGAATATTATAAAAATATAAAGGAAAATGATATAGTTATATTATTTACTGGATGGGATAATTTTTATGGAAAAGAAGAATATTATACCAAACATCCAATAGTTAGTATGGAACTAGCAGAACTTTTAATTAAGAAAAAGGTTAAAATGGTTGGCATGGATATGCCATCTCCTGATAGAAATAATTATGAAATTCATAATGCATTATTTGAAAATGATATATTTTTATTAGAAAATTTAACTAATTTAAATAAGTTATTATATAATGAAAAAATTAAATTATTTGCTCAACCATTAAAAATAGAAAGTGAATCTAGTTTAGTAAGAGCAATAGCAAGTTACGAAGGCTATTAATGTAAATAAAATAACAGATTAGCAGATGTTAATCTGTTATTTTTTATGAAAGATTACTTTGTATTACAACTATTTATAAATTTTATAAATAGGTTAAGCATAGTATCATCTTTCAAAGCTAACATTTCAGGATGCCATTGAACTCCAACAACAAAATTTTTATTTTGCATTTCAATTGATTCAATTATTCCATCAGGTGAAATTGAAGAAATTATAAAGTTATTTCCTAAATTCTTAACAGCTTGATGATGAGCACTATTAACAATATATTTTTTACCTAATATGTTATAAATGATAGTATTTAATGTTATTTTTATTGGATGACAAGTATCTGATAAATGGCTATTTTGATTGTGTAAAATAGGTGATTGTATTGAGTAAGATATATCTTGATAAAGGGTACCTCCTGCAGCTACATTTAAAATTTGAATACCCCTACAAATACCTAATATAGGCATATTTAATATCAATGCCTTTTTAGTTATAGAAAGTTGATACCAATCTATTAAATCATTACATTTTCCAAGAAGTTTTTTTGGATATTCATTATATAATAATGGATTAATATCTGAACCACCAGGTAATAATAATCCATTACAAATTGATAATTGTTTTTCAATTATATCCTCATTTTTTATTATAGGAAGATAGATAGGAATTCCATTAGCTCTAGCTATACATTGTGAATAGTTATTATTGTTAAAATCAAAGTAATTTCCCAAAAATGATTCTCTAGATTCTTTATATAATGAGCCAACGATTCCAATAATAGGTTTAGTCATTTTATTCTCCATAAAATTGATATTATTTATTATATTTTAATAGGTAAAAAAGTGGAACAATTAAAAATTTTAAAGTATATAAAAGTTATTATTAAATTGATTTATATTAAGATATATAAGGTTTATAAAGAATGCAAGTTGTAATTATCATTAGGGGATGTTAAAATTATTAAATAATTTTAAAGAATAATATATGAAGAGTATTAAAAATAAAAAACTATTAAATAATTAAATATAGGAGATTAACTAATGAGGAAATTTAAAAAAGTATATATAGAAATAACTAATATATGCAATTTAAGTTGTAATTTTTGTCCAAAGACAAAAAGAAAATATAAATTTATGAATAGGGAAGAATTTAATTATATACTTAAAGAAGTAAAGCCATTTACTAATCATATATATTTTCATTTAATGGGAGAACCTTTATTAAATGAAAATATTGAAGCATTTTTAGAAGATAGTTATGAAAATGAGCTAATGGTAAATTTAACGACAAATGGAACATTGCTTAATAAAGTTGGAGAAAAGCTTATTAAAGCAAAAGCTTTAAGGCAAATAAATATTTCATTACATAGCTTTGAAGCTAATGAAAGTAAAATTGAGCTTCATGAATACATAAATAATGTAACTGATTTTATAAATAATGCAACAGAAAAAAGTAACATTATATGTGCAATAAGATTATGGAATATGGATAATAAAGAATTAAAAGGGGAAAATAACTTAAATATAGAAATATTAAGGATGCTAGAAAAAAATCTTAATTTGGATTTTTCATTAAGTGAAAAGCTGCAGGAAACACATAGAATTAAACTTAAAGATAAAGTTTATTTAAATATGGCAGAAAAATTTGAATGGCCTAATATTAATTTAGATTCTTCACAAGAAAAAGTATTTTGTTATGGATTAAGAAATCAAGTAGGGATTTTAGTAGATGGTACTGTTGTTCCTTGTTGCTTAGATAGTGAAGGAACAATAGAATTAGGAAATATTTTTAATACATCATTTACAAATATTATAGAAGGAAAAAGAGCATCAGATATATATAATGGTTTTTCAAAAAGAATGGCAGTAGAAGAGCTTTGTAAAAAATGTGGTTATGCAACAAGATTTAAGAAATAATTTTTTTATTTTAAATGCATTAAATAGGGGGATTAATTAAATTTGCATAGTGTACTAAGGAGGAGAAATGGAAGATAAACATCTAAAAAAAGAAATCAGCCTTTTTATGGCTACAATGCTTGTTTGTGGTAATATGATAGGTTCAGGAGTATTTATGCTTCCTTCAACATTAGCACAGGTATCAGGTCCGGGAGCAACAATAATTGCCTGGATTATAACAACAATTGGGTCAATATTAATAGCAATATCATTTGCAAATTTAGGAACTAAATATCCATCTACAGGTGGAGCATATCAATATACAAAGGAAGCTTTTGGTGACTTTGCTGGATTCTTGAGTGCTTGGTTATATTGGAATGGATCATGGATAGGAAATGCAGCAATTATAGTTGCAATAACAAGTTATGCATCAGCAGTGTTTCCAAGTTTAAATAATTCATTAGTTTCAATAATATTTTCTAGTGCTATTTTATGGATATTTACAAGTATTAATATTTTAAGTGTAAAAGTAGCAGGAAAGTTACAAGCTTTTGTTACTGTGTTTAAAATAGGATTTTTTACATTATTTATAATAGTAGCATTTTTAAATTTTGATAGTCAAAATATTATACCTTTATTTCCAGAAGGAAATGGATTAAGTACAGTTCCATTGGCAGCTACATCAACATTATGGGCATTTATAGGATTAGAAAGTGCTACAATAGCTGCTGGAGAAATGAAAGAGCCTGAAAAAAATGTAAGAAAGAGTACAATTTATGGATTACTAATTGCAGCTATTATATATTTAGCAATTAGTATTGCTAGTATGGGTGCTATGAGTAATGAAGAATTAGCGAATAGTGCAGCACCATTAACAGATATATTAACAAATGCATTAGGAAGTGGGCTTGGAAGAATATTAACTATTTCCGTTGTTATTTGCATATTAGGAACTATTATAGGATGGCTATTATCAACAGCAAGGGTTTCTTATGCAGCAGGAGTTGATGGAGTATTCCCTAAATTTTTGGGTAAAATAAATTGTAAAACTGGAACCCCAGTAAATTCACTTATAGTTGGTTCTATTTTAGTTAATATATTATTAATTATGAATTTTCAAAAAGGCATGGTTGATGCATTTACATTTATAACTATACTTGCAACACTTTCATATTTACCTGTGTATATATTGAGTATTTCGGCTGAAATGATGTTAATTTTTAGAGAAGAAAAAGAATTTAATTTTAAAATATTTATGAAAAAGTCTTTAATGACATTATTAGCATTTATATATGTAATATGGACGATTTATGGATCAGGAGCAGAAACTGTAATGTGGGGATTTATACTTATGCTTTTAGGAATTCCTATTTATGTATATAACCATTATAAAAATAAATTAAATTAATAAAAGAAATATTTAGTCAGTAGAATTTTGATTAATTCTACTGTTTTTTATATAATATATGCAAAAGTAACAATTTATTTAATAACTAATACTAAAATATTTTAATAAAGTATGATAGAATACTATTAAGATTTGGACCGGGAGGATGAATAATGAAAATTAATTGGAATAACAAATATGCAACTATTGCAATGTATGCTTTTTTAGTCATTTGTGGAAGTATTCTTTTATATTTGGGTATAGCACGATTTACTGAAATAAAAAGTGGAATAAATGATTTTATTGGAACATTGCAACCATTTATTATAGGGACTGCACTAGCATACTTACTAAATTTTATTTTGAAATTTTATGAAAAAAATATATTATCATATAAATGGTTTAATAATTTAAATAAAACAGCAAAAAGAGCAGTAGGAATAGTATTTACTTATATAACAGCAATATTAATAACATACTTATTTATTCAATTTGTACTTCCACAACTTATTGATAGTGTAGTTGGGCTTGTTAATAATATACCTCAATATGTTAATGATGTTTCTAAATATACAAATGAATTAATAGGAAATGTAAATTTACAGCCAGAATATATAGATTTAATTAATGAAAAGTTAGGTGAAGCTATTAATTATATTATAACTACAATAAGTAATTTATTACCGGTAATTGCTAACTTTGTTATTAGTACAACTTCAAGTGTTTTAAATATTATAATAGGTATAATAGTATCAATTTACATATTAATTGATAAAGAAAAGTTTATAGCATTAAGTAAAAAAGTTACTTATGCATTATGTTCAAAAGAAAGAGCAAAATTTGTATTAAATTTAGCAAATAAAAGTAATATGACATTTAGTAAGTTTATTGGTGGGAAAATATTAGACTCAGTTATTATAGGAATATTAACTTTTATTATATTAACTATTTTTAAAATGCCATATGTATTATTAATTTCAGTTATAATTGGAGTAACTAATATAATACCTTTCTTTGGACCATTTATTGGTGGAATTCCATCAGCAATAATAATTCTTTTTGCTTCTCCAATACAAGCCTTATGGTTTATTATTATAATTATAGTTATTCAACAAATTGATGGTAATATAATAGGACCAAAAATATTAGGAGACTCTATAGGAATATCAGCATTTTGGATATTATTTTCTTTATTAGTAGCAGCTAAATTTATGGGAGTTGTTGGAATGATAATAGGTGTACCTTTATTTGCAATAATTTACTCAATAATAAAAGAAGTAGTAGAAGATAAATTGAGAAAAAAAGGGTTGCCAGTAGAAACAGAGGAATATAAATAAAAAAATGTATAAAAACTTAAAAAATGTTTATACTATTATAATGTAAAGAAAAGGAAGGTATATAAACATTAACTAATAATTTATTATTTTGTTGTTATTTTTGTTTAAACCTTTCATATATGGAGGAATTTTAAATGGCAGACAAAACTTTAACATGCAGAGATTGTGGAAATGAATTTGTTTTCACAGAAGGAGAACAAGAATTTTACAAGGAAAAAGGATTCGAAAATGAACCAACAAGATGTCCTGCTTGTAGAAAAGCAAAGAAACAACAAAATAATAGAAGATAATTATATAGTATGTTTCTTAAGGAGTTGTATTAGATTGAATTTTTTAATTCAATCTGGATACAGCTCCTTTTAATATATAGATTATATTATAATTTGTAATATAAAATTTAATTCATATTTAAAGATTTTATCAATACTGAATTAAGAGCTTGCTCAATATCTTTATGAGTGATTAAACTTGCAAGAGATTCATTAAAGCTTTCTGCTATTCTTAAAAGTTCAAATGCTTTATCGCAATTACCCTTTTTTCTTTCTAATAAAGCTGAATAATAATAAGGTTCTATGAATTTAACATTTTCATTAATTAAGTAATCAAAAGTTTTTTCTGCTTCATCAAATTGTTCAAATTTAAAACAAAGTTCAGCATAATTTGATTTTATTATGTTATTATCAGAATTAAATTCCATTGCTTCAGAAATATATTTCTTTGCTTCATTAAATTTACCAGATGCTAAAAGTAATGAGGTTAAAGTTTCATAAATATATGTGTTTTTATTATTTTCAATTAAATGTTTTAATAAATTAATAGCTTCCTCTTGAGAGTTAGTTTTCCATAAAACAATTGCTTTAGTAACTTCTAAATTTAATTTTTCATTGGATTTTATATTTTTAGAAATTAAATTTTCATCAATATATTCTCTTGCTATAGAAGGCTTTCCATATTTTAATTCACATATTAAATAATTACTTATTATAGGACCGCTACAATATTTAGACAAAGCTGCATCTCTATAATTTTCTAATGCATTAGAATAGTTTTCAATTTTATAAGCTTTCATCCCCTTATATACTTTTATAAAATAATGTTTTGTTATTATTAAATAAATTAAAAATAATAATAAGCATAATAAAATAGCTAATTTCATTCCAAAAAATGTAGATGAAATTAATGATAATAAAATTATACTTATTAAAATAATATTTGTTTTGTTTAAAGTTGTTTTCATATACCCCTCCATTACATTGTAAAAATGAATTTTAAAGTAATATCTTTAATAAAAATTTATACAATGATACCTCTATTATTATTATACAATATGTAAATATTTTCACAAGATGTTAATAAAAACTTAATAATTTGAAGAATTAACTATAAGAGGTATAATGATATTAATAAAAATAAAGGCGGGTTAGGAAATAATGAAAGTAATGTCTTTTAATTTAAGAAGTGATTTTATTTTAGATTTTAAAAACAGATGGGATAAGAGAAAACATATAGTATATGAAATTATAGATAAATATGATTGTGATATTATAGGCGTACAAGAAGTAACAAATAAAATGTTTAATGATATAAAAGAAAATTTTGATGATTATACAATTGTAGGAAAGCCTAGAAGTAAAAAATATTTTTCTGAAAGAAATAATTTATTTATTAAAAATAGAAATAAAATAATAAATCACAACACATTTTGGTTATCTAAAAACCCTGAAAAGGTAGGAAGTCAATTATGGTATTCCTTGTATCCAAGAATATGTACAACTGCTATAGTAGAACTTGAAAATGGAGATAAAGTAAGAGTTTATAATACCCATTTAGATTGCTTTTTACCACAAGCAAGAGATTTTGGGTTAAAAAAATTAGCTCAATTTATTGATAAAAATCGTAAGAAAGAAAAATTACCTGTAATAGTAATGGGGGATTTTAATGCTAATCCTAATAGCAAAGTTATTAAAAAATTTGCAGCAGGAGAATATAATACAGATAGATTTGTTGCAGTCCAAGAAGTAAAAAAAGAATTGTATAAAAAATCAACAATGAGTGGATTTAAAGGTATAGAGAAAGGGCTACATATAGATTATATATTTGTAAGTGAAGATTTAGAAATTGTTGATGTTGATATTATTAAAGATAATGAAAATGGAAAATATCCATCAGATCATTATCCATTAATTGCAGATATTATATTGAAAAAATAAAAGATAGTAATATAATAAAATTTAAAATTTAAAGAATAAAATTATATTAAAAATAATACTAATGTTAGTAACTGTAAGTTAATAATTAGTATTATTTTTTTTGATTAAATTTTAAATAAAATATTAAATTTTAATTAATAAAATTTAAAGTGAAAATTTAATACTGGGAAAATAAGGGGATGGGAGGTAATAAAAAATAAGAGATAAAGAAAAACGAAACAATTTAAGGGGAAAATAGTATGAATACGTTATAAAATAAAATAAACAAACTTAAATGGATAAAGATGGAAATAAAACTGAAATTGAAAAAATAGTTCAAAAAGTATAAAGTTTAAAGCAAGAGGATGATAGGGGGAGAAGCTATGAAAAAAATATCACAGTTAATAGCCAAAAACAGAGTTTTAATTTTAATAATAGCAATTATTTTATTAATACCATCTGCAATAGGTTATTTTAATACTAAAGTTAATTATGATATTTTAAGTTATTTACCAAATGATTTAGAAACAAGAGAAGCTCAAAAGATATTAAAAGATGAATTTGATTGTGGATCATTAGCTATGCTTATAGTAGAAGGTATGGATAATAAAGATGTAGCTAAGCTAAAAGAAAAAGTAGAAGTTGTTGATGGTGTATCAGAAGTTATATGGATTAATGATGCATTAGATATTTCAGTTCCAAAAGAAATATTACCTGATTTAGTTAAAAACATATTTTTTTCTGATAACTCAACAATGATGATTGTTAAGTTAAGAGATACTGATGCAAGTGAAAGTACAGAAAAGGCAATAGAAGAAATAAGGAAAATAACAGGAAAACAGGCCTTTTTAAGTGGGGTTGCAGGAGTTATAAAAGATACTAAAGATTTAGCTGATAAGGAAACTCCAATTTATGTTTTAATAGCTGTAATATTATCAATTATTGTTTTAAGTTTAACTATGGAATCATTTATTATCCCAATTATTTTTATGTTAAGTATTGGAGTTGCAATTATTTATAATATGGGGACAAATATTGTATTTGGCAATATTTCTTATATAACAAAAGCATTATCAGCTGTATTACAACTTGGGGTAACAATGGATTATTCAATATTCCTTTTACATCGATATGATGAAGAAAGAAAAAATCAGCTTAATAAAATTGATGCAATGTCAGTTGCAATTGAAAAGACAATATCATCTATTACTGGTAGTTCATTAACTACAATAGCAGGATTTTTAGCATTATGTATTATGGATTTAGCATTAGGTAAGGATATTGGATTAGTAATGGCAAAAGGTGTTTTATTTGGAGTTATATGTACAGTAACAGTATTGCCATCAATGATATTAGTATTTGATAAGCTTATTCATAAATATCAACATAAGGTTTTATTACCTAAGTTTGAAAAGAGTTCAGAATTTATAATAAAACATCATAAAGTTTTAGTTGCAATTGGTGCAATTATATTAATACCAGCTATTATTGGAAATAACAACACTAAAGTTTATTATAATTTAGATGAATCTCTTCCTAAGGATTTACTATCTATAGTAGCTAATGATAAGTTAAAAACAGAATATAATATGATGTCTACTAACATAATTTTAGTAAGAGATGATCTTGAAGGTTACAAGATTAATCAAATGATAGAAGAATTAAAAAATATAGATGGAGTAACCTCAGTAGTTGGACTTGAAGATATATTAGGAGCAAGAATACCAGAAAGTTTTATTCCAAAGGAACTATTGAAAAAGATTAAAAATGGTGGATATGAAGAAATTATGCTTAATTCTGAATATAAATCAGCATCTGATGAAGTAGCAGTTCAATTAAAAGAAATAAATAAAGTAGTAAAAAAATATGATAAAGAAGGATTAGTTGGAGGAGAAGCTCCTTTAACTGAAGATTTAATTACAATAGCTGATAATGACTTTAAAAAGGTTAATACAGCATCAATTTTAGCTATTTTCATAATAATATTATTTGTATTTAAATCAATATCAGTGCCAATATTATTAGTTTTAGCAATTGAATTGGCAATATTTATAAACTTAGGAATTCCATATTATACAGGAAGTGTAATACCATTTGTATCTTCAATAGTAATAGGAACAATTCAATTAGGAGCAACAGTTGATTATGCAATTTTATTAACATCTAGATTTCAAGAAGAGTTAGCTTTAACAAATGACAAAGTAAAAGCAATGACAATTGCACTTAAAACATCTTCTAGATCTATTGTAACTAGTGCATTAACTTTTTTTGCAGCAACTGCAGGGGTAGGAATTATATCGGATATAGAAATGATAAGTTCATTATGTATTTTAATGTCTAGAGGGGCAATTATAAGTATGTTTGTAATTTTATTTGTATTGCCAGGAATACTATTACTTTGTGAAAAACTAATAATTAAGACAAGTAAATCATTTGTTAAATCTACTGAGGGGGTAAAATAGATATGAAAAAGGGATTATCAAAAAAATTAGCGTGTTTAGTAACATTAATAACAGTAACTAGCAACACAATAGCTTTTGCTCAAGATATAAATAAAGATGAAACAGTTTATGTAATATTAGATGAAAATGGAAATCCAACAGAACAAATTGTAAGCGATTGGATTAAAGGAAGTGAAAACTTAGGAAAATTTTCAGATAAATCAACATTAAGTGATATTAAAAATGTAAAGGGAGAAGAGGAACCAGTAAAAAATGGTGATGAATTAACATGGGAAGTTAATTCAAAGGAATTATATTATCAAGGGAAAAGCAACAATAAATTACCAATAACAGTATGGGTTGATTATGAATTTAATGGGAAAAAAGTTAACCCAAATGAGGTATTAGGGCAAAAGGGGAATTTTAAAATTTCAGTTAATATTACTAATAATGAAAGTAAGACAACTTTTATAAAAGGAGAAAAAAGAACATTATACTTACCAATTTTAACAGCAGCAGAAATTACATTATCAAATACTAAGTTTAGTAATTTAAAAGTAACTTCAGGTAAAGTTATGGATGATGGAAATAATTCTTTAGTAACTTTTGTAACAATACCGGGACTTAAGGAATCTCTTAAAATAGGTGATTTATTAGATGATTTACTTGATGGAAGTACTGTTGATTTAAGTAGTTCATTTGAAATTACAGGAGATACTGATAATTTTGAAATACCTGCAATAATGTTATTTGCATCTACAACAAGTGGAGAAATAGATGATATAGAAGGCATAGATAGTTTTGATGATTTAAGAAATTCATTAAATGAATTACAAAAAGGTGGAGAAGATTTATTAAGTGGTTCAAAAGAATTATTAAATGGACAAACTGAATTATCAAATAATTATTCAATTTTTAATAATGGTGTAAGCACTTTAAATAGTGGAGCCATTGAACTTAAAAATGGTATAAATACATTAAGTAGTAAGGTTCCAACATTAATAAATGGAGTAAATACATTAAATAGTGGTGCAGGAGAATTAAAGAGTAGTTATTCAAAATTTGATGAAGGTGTATCAACATTAGCAACAGGAGCAAATAGCCTAAATGAAGGTGTTAATAATTTAAATGAAAAAGTTCCTCAATTAAATAATGGAGCAGAGAAATTAAATTCAGGAGTAAATAAATTACAAGGAAATTATACGGAGTTTGACAAGGGAATATCAAATTTGGCTTTAGGTGCAAATTCTTTAAATTCAGGAGTTAATAGTTTAAAAGATGGTTCAAGTCAATTAAATAATGGTACAGTAGAATTAAATCAAGGACTTAGCAATTTAAATGATAAATATCAAAATGAGTTTTTGCCAGGAATTAATCAACTTTTAGATGGATCAAATAACTTAAATAATAATTATAAAACTATAAACAATGGAATAGAATCTAGCTTAGAAGGAGCTACTAATTTAAACAATGGATTAAAGGAAATTGGTGGTGGAATTAAAAATATTCAAGGAACAACATCACAATTAAGTGATATTGCTAATCAAATTTTTCAAATTGCAGATAAACTTAATGAAGTAGATCCAGAGCAAGCAACAGCTCTTAAAAATTATAGTCAAGAAATATTAAAAATATCTCAAGGACAAAGTGGAGGTTTAAATGAAATAGCACAAGCTATTGAAACTTCTAATACCGGAGCTAGTAAATTACAAGCTGGATTAAAAGATTTGTCTGGTGGGTCTGAACAATTTGCAGATGGATTATCACAATTATCATCAAATGGTAATAAATTAAGTAATGCTGCAACTGAAATAGGAAATGGAATAACTTCAGCAAAGGATGGAAGTAAATCTATATTAAGTGGAACAAAAAATTTACAGGATGGAGTTGGAAGTTTACAAGAAGGAAGTAGTACCTTATTAAATGGAGCAAATTCTTTAAATGAGAATTCAAAATTAATAAATAATGCAATGGGAGAACTTTCAAAGGGAAGCAAGGAATTGGCTGATGGAACAGGAACATTAGCAAATGGTACTAAATCTTTATTAGAAGGAAGTAATCAATTAGCAAGTGGAGCAAGTGAATTAAGTACTAATTCAAAATTAATAAACAATGGAATAGGATCAATATATAATGGAACAAGTCAATTAGCAGCAGGGGGTAAGACATTAAGTGATGGTGTTAGTGTATTATCAACAGGTGCTAATACATTAGCTGAAGGTACAGGAACATTAAAATATAATTCAGAAAAGATATTAAATGGAACAAAGGAACTTAAGGATGGAACTTCACAATTATATGATGGTGTTGAAAAGTTAAAAAGCGAAGGATTAGATAAGATTAATGATAAAGGTGGAGAATTACTAGATAGTATTGATGGATTTAGTGAAGTTAAGGATGAATTAGTCCAAATGACAAAGGATTATGGAGTTTATTCAGGATTATCTAGTAATATGACAGGATCAGTTAAATTTATTATGAGAAGTGATTCTGTTGAAGCAAGTAAAACTACAAATGAAATAGATACTGAAAATAATTCAAAATTAAGTAAAACTGATAAATCATTAATTCAAAAAATAAAAGATTTATTTAAATAATAGGAACTGTTTTAAAATATAGTTTTAGAATATAATTTAAGGTTCTATATAAAGATACAATCAATTAATATGTCATCCTTTATCATGCTAGATAGAACTATACCGTAAAGAATTATGCCACAAATTGAGCCGAGTATTAGTCCAATAAAAATTTTTATTGTTAAACCTAATTTTGTTTTCATATTAGCCCCATTTTTTTCGTTTAGAAAAAAATGAGTAATTTTATTTAAAAATTGTATTTTTAATAAATTTTACTGTATAAAATAAAATCATACAATATGCTTTTATAAGTGAAATAGGAAATTTTTAAGATAATATTAAAAGGATATTTAATGAATAATGAATAATGAATAAGGTTAATCCTTCATTTTACTGAATATAAAATGAAAGTATAAATGGAGTATAATTCTAAATACAAAAAATGGATGAAAATAAGAGGTATTTTTATTAGAAAAAAATTAATAATATATCAAAGATGTTTTGGGGGATTTTAGGTTGCAATAGTTATGTGCGAGTTGATATGATAATAATAGTGAAGTACCTTATTTACTAAAGGTAAATACTCTTCTAGGAATAACAACACAAATTTTTATTCCTAAGAGTTTAAAGGTACGGGGATTAGAATTTAGTGAACTATTAGATAATATAATAGAGTATTCACTATTTTAGGAGTTGAAGGTTAATGATATTTTCTAAAATAGAATTTAATGATGAAGAGCCATTATATCTACAAATAGAAAACTATATAAAAAGCATGATTACTAGTAATCTTCTTGTTTCAGATGGAAAGCTCCCTGCTACAAGGGAGCTTTCTAAGTTACTTGGTGTAAGTAGAAATTCTGTAATAACAGCATATGAAAATTTAGAGGAAGAAGGAATATTATATACAGTAAAGGGAAAGGGAACTTTTGTATCAGAAGTTAAATCCATAAATGAAGGGGGATGGAAGGTTATATGGAATGATAAGGTTAATAATTATGGAAAGCTTGCTAATGAATTAGATATAGTAAAAAATGAGATACCTTGGGAAAAAAATTTAATTTCTTTTAAAAGTATATCTCCAGATGGTAAATTATTTGATATGGATGAGTTTAAAAAGGCATTTTTAAATAGAATTTCAATTGAGGGTCATAAGATTTTAAATTATGGATATGCAAAAGGATATAAGCCTCTTATGGAATATTTATTTAATTATATGAAAACAAAAGGAGTAGATATAAAGGGAAAAGATATTATAATTACAAATGGTTTTACAGAAGGATTAGAAATGATTTTTACTGCATATACCAATACAGGTGATAAAATTATATGTGAAAATCCAACTCATAATACCGCTATTAAAATTATGAAAGTTCATGGATTAGATGTTGTAGGAGTTTCTATGACAGAAGATGGAATAGATGTTGATGAATTAGAAAAAAAATTAAAAAATAATTATATAAAGTTTGGGTACTTAATTCCTTCATATCATAATCCAACTGGAATTGTAATGAAGGGAGAAAAAAGATATAAAGTTTATAATTTGTTTAAAAAATATAATGTTCCTATTATTGAAGATGGGTTTAATGAAGAATTATTATATAACAGTGTTCATGTATCACCTATGGCGGCTCTTGACAATGGTGGCAGTGGAGTTATTTATATAGGAAGTTTTTCTAAAATATTATTTCCTGGAATAAGAATAGGATGGATACTTGCTGATAAGGATGTTATAGATGTTTTAGAAAGTGTAAAGAGATGTAAAAATATTCATACTTCTTTTTTAGATCAGGGAATATTATATGAATATTTAAATTCTGGGGCATTTGAAAAGCAGATAAAAAAAGTTAGAAAAGTATATAAAGAAAAGTATGAGTTTGCATTAAATTGTATTAATAAATATATTAAATCAACATTTATATGGGGAGAAGGCGGACTTCATATTTATGTTGGAATAGAAGGTATAAATGCTAGGGAATTATTAGAAAAATGTTATGAAAAAGGGGTTATATTTACACCAGGAGATATATTTTCAATAGATGATAGGTGTAAAAGTACGTTAAGGTTAGGATTATCAAGATTAAATTTAAATCAAATAGAAGAAGGTATTAAAATAATAGGAGAAGTAAAGAAAAAATTAGAAAAGTAACTTATTTTTATTTAGTTATAGGGGGTAGTAAAACTTATTCTTACTTTTTAAAAATTTGTTTTGCAAAATTACAGTAAAGATGATATTGTATTTAATTGTGAAATAAAATATTAGGGGGAGATGAGGAGATGAAAAACAATATGACAAATGATATGACTAATGGTAATCCAGTAAAGTTAATTTTATTATTTTCAATACCATTACTCATAGGGAATATATTCCAGCAATTTTATAATATGGTTGATACTATAATAGTTGGTAGATTTGTTGGAGTAGATGCATTAGCAGCTGTTGGAGCAACTAGTTCTATGGTATTTTTAGTTAATGGATTTGCAACAGGATTATCTAGTGGATTTGCAGTATTAGTTTCACAAAGGTTTGGGGCAAAAGATGAAAAAGGGTTACGTAAGGCAGTTGCAAGTGCAATTACATTAACGATAATTTCAGTAGTTATAATTACAATAGTTAGTTTATTAGGGGCCATGCCTTTATTAAAGTTAATGAATACACCTGAAAATATTATAAATGATGCATATTTATATATAAAAATAATTTATGCTGGTGTTATAGCAACAGTTGCATATAATTTAATTGCAAGTATATTAAGAGCTTTAGGTGATAGTAAAACACCTTTATATTTCTTAATAATTTCTTCTGTATTAAATGTAATTTTAGATTTAGTATTTATAATTAACTTCAATATGGGAGTTGCAGGAGCAGCTTATGCAACTATTATTTCTCAAGCTGTTTCAGCAATACTTTGCTTAATATACACATATAAGAAATTTACTATTTTAAGATTAAAAAGAGAAGATTTTAATGTCAAAAAAAGATATTATCATAAGCATTTAAAAATAGGAATTCCAATGGCACTTCAATTTTCAATAACAGCAATTGGAATAATGACAGTACAAGGTGCATTAAACGTATTTGGTTCTACTATTATTGCGGCTTATACAGCAGCTTCAAAAGCATTACAACTTGTTATGCAACCAGCAATTACTTTTGGTGTAACTATGGCTACGTATTGTGGACAAAATCTGGGAGCTAAAGAATATAATCGTATAAAAGAAGGAGTAAAAGCTTGTACTAAAATATCTATTATTACTAGTATTATTGCTGGAGCAGTATTAATATTCCTTGGTAAGTATTTTGTTATGATGTTTATAAGTAATCCAGATGTGGAAATATTAAAATATGCTCAACAAGTACTTGATATATCAGCAATATTCTTTATACCTCTTGGATTAATATTTATTTATAGAAATGCACTTCAAGGAATTGGTGATTCATTTGTTCCAATGATGGCTGGAGCATATGAACTTATTGCAAGAGCAATAGTTGCATTTACATTACCACAATATATAGGCTTTTTTGGAATATGTTTAGCAGATCCAGTAGCTTGGCTTGCAGCATCAATTCCATTAGGAATTACTTATTTCAAAAGAATAAAACACTTATTAAAGCATGGAACTATAAAAGTTTAAAATATAAAAATGAGATGATATAAAATGATTTTAAGTTGTTTTATATCATTTTTTATATAAAGATGTATCAATGTTTATATTTTCACCATAAAATAAAGTGTTAGATAACTTTTGAGAGGATAAGAGAATTGAGTACATGTACTTCAACAGCAAATTTAAATGATATTTTAAATAATTTGAATTTAAGTGATGTAAATTTAGATGATTTACAAGATTTTTGTGAAAATTACAGTAATAGTAATACTGAAGCGGCAAATGAATTTCTAGCTTGTCAATTATTAAATTTACTACAATGTTATGGAATGCAATTTATGAAATTAGTATTATTCTTAATATTTTTATATGCTTGGAATAACCAAATGACAAATTGCTATTTTATGAATTCAAACTGTCAATTAACTAATGCTATAAGTGATTTATTAAATCAATGCTTAGAAAATAATTGTAGCGGTAAGAATAAATAATTATAAAAAATATTTTTTGAAATTTTCTGAAAAGCTCACTGGTTTTAAACGGTGGGTTTTTTATTTATATTTAAGAATATATAAAGTTAGTGATATCAATAGATTTTAAGATTTAAAAGTAATACTGCAAATTGGTTGCAACATTAGAAGCTTTTTTCATTATAATTGAAATAAATTTAAATATATTTGATAAGTTTAAAATATTAGTGTAATTTAAATTTGAATTTTTGATTATATATAATAAAAAAAGATAGTTTTAAAATAGTTAGATAATAAAAGATAAAAAACTAAATTATATGGGGTGAGAATTTGATGAAGCACAATTTTGGAGTAATTGAAAAATTTGAAGAAGATAAATGGTATAGTGATTATGAACCTAAAAAATATAACTGTATTTCAGTTAGTGATGATTTAATAGAAGGTATAGTGAAGGAACATTTAGAAGAATTAGGAAAGTTAAAAACATATTTTCAAATGAAAAAGCATCCAGGATTAGGTTTAGATTATTGTGGAATTACAATTATTCCTCCAAGATCATTAAAAGAATTTAAAAAAATTATTGCTAGGGCAAACAAGCAATTTAAATCAAGTGAACTTGAAAATTTAATTAATAAAATTAATATTGCTATTAGGGACAATAAACACTTGATTCACTATGGTATATAGATTTTAAAATATATGTTTTAAAATAAGATTAATTTTGAATATGACATAATTTTTAAAGTTGCATTAAAATAAGAGAGTTAAATTATTAACCCCCTTATTTTAAAAATTTCTTATGGAATCATTCTTAAGTAAATCCTTAAAAATCATTTTAGCTCCAGATAAATAATCATAATTTATATTAAGATCTGTAGATTTTAATAATGACCAAGAAGCATTATAAAATTTAACTATAAAAATAAAATCTAATAATTTTTCATAATCTTTTGGGTTATATTCACCAAAGTAAAATTTTAATAAATCTTTTCTAGATTTTTCAGAAAAGAACCAAGAAATAGTGGCTAGGTCAAAAAAAATATCACCCATTGAAGAATATTCATAATCTACAAAGTATAATTTATTAGAAGTTAAAATAATATTAGATGCATTTAAATCATTATGGCAAAGTCCAATTAAAGGGCTTTTATTAAGCTTATATTCAATGTAAGTTAAAAATTCCAATAGTATGTTTATAGATTTAGGCAAGGGTAAATTTAAATCTTTACATATTTCTATTCTTTTTCGTATATCATTAAATGGATTAAATTGTTTTTCACATTTTAAATTGTGAAGACTCTTTAATGAATTTGAAAGCATATTTAAAAAGTTAGATGAATTAAAATCATCTAGTGATGGCATACTTCCATCAATCCAAGAAGTAATCATATTACCACTTTTATTAGAAAAATAATATATATTAGGGGCTAAGTTTATTTTAGATACCTTATTTAATATTGATAATTCATTTATTCTATCAGTATGTAAGTAATCAGCTATGCAAATTTTAACAAAATAATCATTGTTATTGTAAGAAACCTTATAATTTTCACTACTAAGACCTCCTAATTTTTCAATAAATGATATATTTATAGGATTCCAATTCATTTCAGTTTGTAAAAATTTAATTAAAGTGGTTTTCATAGCAATCTCCTAATGTAAAAGTATATAATATATGTTTATTGACATTTAAACAAATAATAAAGTATTATAACAAAAAAAGAAGGTGTTTTAAATAAACAATTGGTGGCATAGTATGGAAAATGAAAAAGATAATTTATATAGTGTTATTAGTGGAATAACTGAACTTGATAAAAATATAATAAATGAAGCTAAGAAAAGAGTAGATTCTCTTGCAAAACCATTAGGAAGTTTAGGGAAATTAGAAGATATAGCATTAAAATTAGCTGGAATTACTGGGAAAGTTAAAAATAAAATAAAGAAGAAATGTATAATAATTATGGCTGCAGATAATGGAGTAGTAGAAGAAGGAGTGGCATCAGCACCACAAAGTGTTACATTAGCTCAAACTATAAATTTTTCAAGAGGAATTACAGGAGTAGCAGCATTATCAAAAGAAAATAATACTGATTTAATGGTAGTTGATATTGGAGTTAATACAAATAAAAAAATATTAGGAGCAATTGATAGAAAAATTAGAAGAGGGACTTCTAATATAATAAATGGACCAGCAATGAGTTATGATGAAGCTATAAGAGCTATTAATATAGGTATAGAAATGGCTAAGAAAGCTTATGAAAATGGATATGATATATTAGGAATTGGGGAAATGGGTATAGGAAATACAACAACTAGTAGTTCTGTTCTTGTAAGCTTAACTGGGTGTGAAATTGAAGAAGCTGTTGGAAAAGGAGCAGGAATAACTAAGGAAGCCTTTGAAAAGAAAAAGTGGGTAGTATCAAAAGCTATAAAAATTAATAGTCCTAATAAAAATGATATTATTGATGTACTTTCTAATGTTGGAGGTTTTGATATAGCTGGTATGACAGGAGTGTTTTTGGGAGCTGCATATTATAAAATTCCTGTAGTTATAGATGGATTTATATCTGCAGTTGCAGCGTTATCAGCAATAAAATTAAATCCATTAGTTAAAGAATATTTAATAGCCTCTCATTATTCTAAGGAAATTGGATATAAGATTGCAATGAAAGAAATTGGACTAGAGCCAATGCTAAATTTAGATATGAGATTAGGAGAAGGTAGTGGATGTCCTATAGCATTTTCAATAGTTGAATTTAGTTGTGCTATGATGAATAACATGGCAACCTTTGATGAAGCAGGGATAAATGATGATTACTTAGATGATGTTAGGGAAGAGGAAAATTATATAGTTTAGGAGAAAGTATGATTGCATTAGTTATAGGTGGGGCTAAGAGTGGAAAATCTATGTTTGCTCAAAATTTAGCAAAATCTTTAGAAAATAAAAGTGGAAAATTATATTATATTGCAACTATGAAGCCATATGATTTGGAAGATTTAAAAAGAATAGAAAACCATTTAAATGAAAGAGTAGGATATGGATTTAATACAATTGAAGAACATACTAATATGAGCAAAGTTGTAAAACTTATAGAGAAAAATGATACTGTTTTAATAGATAGTATAACTTCTATTGTTACAAATTCTATGTTTAAAGGAAAAGAATTTTATAGATATGTTAGCAATGATATTTTAAATGGAATATTAGAAATTATTAATTCAGTTGAAAATGTAGTTATGGTATCAGATTACTTATTTAGCGATAGTATTAAATATGATTGTTATACTGAAAATTTTAGAAAAGAATTAGGAATTATAAATAGAAGATTAGCTAAAATTTCAGATACAGTAGTTGAATGTGCCTATGGAAATATAATTTATCATAAAGATAAAACTATATAATAGAAGAGCCTCTGGGATCAATCTAAATTTTAGATTAAGACTGGAGGCACATCTATTTATTGTAAGGAGGAAAAATGAATAAGTATTTTAAAAGTTTTTTGATGGCAATAAGTATGTTTACTATTATTCCATTGCCTAGGTATGAATGGGATGATGAAGGGGGAAAAAATATATTGAAATTTTATCCTTTAATAGGATTAATTATTGGATTGATTTGGTATGGAGTATTTAAATTATTTAATTTATTAAATGCAAGTATAATGGTAACATCTGCAATTACTTTAATTACCCCTTTTATATTAACGGGCATGCTTCATTTAGATGGATATATGGATGTTTGTGATGCACTTCTTTCTAGAAGGGATAAACAGGAAAAATTAAGAATATTAAAGGATCCTCATACAGGAGCATTTGCAGTTATTTCAGTAGTAATGTTATTTATAGTAAATTTTTCTGCAATTAATATAATAATAAGCAATACTATTATATTAAATTATAATAGTGCATTGGGATTAATATTAATACCTATAATATCAAGAAGCTTAATGGGATATTTATTAATATCAAAGGAATCTATGAAGGGAAGTTCATTAGGAGCATTTTTTAAAAGGGGTACAGGAGATGTAGATAAGGTTATATTGTTAACAAGCTTGTTAATATCAAGTTTGATTTTAATATTTATTTTTGGAATATATGGATTAATAATAAGCTTAGGAATGAATTTAATAAGTTTATATTTTGTTAACAATGCAATTAAAGAATTTGATGGAATGTCTGGAGATAGTGCTGGATATGGACTTGTTATTGCAGAAACAGTTGGTATTTTAATTTTAAGCTTTATATAGTATATGGCAATGTGAGTAGAGGAGAAAATTATGATTTTAGTTTTTGGTGGAGCATTTAATGGAAAATTGGGCTTTGTTAAAGAAGAATTTGAAGTTAGTGAAGAAGATATATTTTATTGTAATGAAGATAAAATTAATTTTTCTAAAAAGGTTATATGTGGATTACATAAGTTTACATATTTTAATGTAACAAAGGAAAAAAGTTCAATTGAATTTATAAAAAATAATATAAAATTATTTAAAAATAAAATAATAATTTGTGATGATATATCAAGTGGAATAGTTCCGTTAAAAAAAGAAGATAGGATTTGGAGAGAGGAAACAGGAAAGTGCCTTCAATATTTATCAAAGGAATCCTCTAAAGTATATAGGGTGTTTTGTGGAATACCATCAGTTATCAAAGAATAATAAATTAAAAGAAAAGAATAGAAAAGAATAGAATAGGTAAGTTAATGTATGAAACAACTTGTAGTATATTTAATAAGGCATGGAAAAACAAAAGCAAATGAAAATCATCTTTATTGTGGAAAAAGTGATATAGAATTAAGTAAAAAGGGAATAGAAGAATTAGAGGAATTTAAAAAGAAAATAAAATATCCTAAGTGTGAAATATTATTTAGTAGTGGAGCTAAAAGGGCAAATGAAACATTAGAAATATTATATCCAGGAAAAAAGTATGAAAAAATTAATGAATTTTGGGAATATGATTTTGGTGATTTTGAAATGAAAAGTTATGATATGCTTAAGGAAAATGAAGAATATATTAAATGGATTACTGATAATGAAGGAAAAGTATCATGTCCTAATGGAGAAAGTAAAATTGAATATAGAAAAAGAATAAAAAATACATTTAATATGTTTATTAAAAAATGTTTTACTGAAAATAGAAATGAAGCAATTTTAGTTTGTCATGGAGGAACAATAGGAACAATATTGGAAATATTTTATGATGATAGCAAGAATTTTTATGAACATCAACCAACTTGTGGAAGAGGATATAAAATTAATTTAGAACAAATAAATAATAAATTAGAAATTATAAATATAGATAATATTTAATTAGAGGAAGGATAAAATGATACAAATAATATTAGGATTTTTATTAGATTTAATAATAGGTGATCCACAAAATCCAATTCATCCAATTAGGATAATAGGCTCATTATGTAAATTTGTAGAAAATTTATTTAGAAAAATATTAAAGCAACATTTAAAAGTTGTAGGATTAGTAACTTGGATAATAGTAGTTTCTATAGTTTTTACATTTAATTATTTATTAATTAAAATTACATATTTAATTAATCCAATTATATCAATTATATTAGGTGCAGTGATGATTTATTTTTGTATATCAGCAAAAGCTCTTAAAATTGAAGGGTTAAAAGTAATTAAGTATCTTATTAAAGATGATATTAAAGGTGCAAGAAAACAATTATCATATATAGTTGGAAGAGATACTGAAAATTTAGATAAGGAAGCAATATTAAAAGCAGTTATAGAAACTGTAGCTGAAAATATGTCTGATGGAGTCATTGCTCCATTTTTTTATGCAGGGCTTGGAGGAGCACCATTAGCATTTTTATATAAGGCTGTAAATACAATGGATTCAATGTTTGGATATAAAAATGAAAAATATATTGAGTTTGGATATTTTCCAGCAAAATTAGATGATGTATTTAATTATATTCCAGCAAGATTAAGTGGTTATTTAATTACAATAGCTTCTTTTATTTTAGGGTTAGATTATAAAAATAGTTTAAAAATATATAAGAGAGATAAAAATAATCATAGTAGTCCTAATAGTGCACATCCAGAAGCCGCAGTTGCAGGTGCATTAAATATTCAGTTAGGAGGAGCAAATTATTATTTTGGAAAGCTTGTGGAAAAGCCAACTATAGGTGATTGTAAAGAGAAAGTAAGCATTGATAAAGTTAATGATGTAAATAATATATTATATTGTAGTGCTATTTTAGGATGTATAATGTCACTTATAATTAAATTTATAGTTAGTTAGATAATGTTGATAAAATATAAGTTTTTAATAAGGAGGATGGAAAATTGAGTGTTCATGGTGGGAATATAGAAGAAGTTGCAAGAATGTATAAATTTAATCCAGAAGAAATAGTAGATTTTTCAGCCAATATTAATCCAATGGGGTTAAGTGAAAATGTTAAAAAAGCAATGATAAACTCAATTGATAAAGTTATTAAGTATCCAGATATAACTTATTTTGATTTGAAAAATTCTATTTCTAACTTTGAGGATATAAATTCCCAAAATATCATTTTAGGTAATGGTGCTGCTGAAGCAATATTCAATATAGTACGAGCTTTAAAGCCTAAAAAAGCATTATTACCAGCACCAACATTTTCAGAATATGAAGAAGCTATTTTAAGTGTTAATGGTGAAATAAAATATTACAAGTTAAAAGAAAAAAATAATTTTGAAATAGATAATGAATTTATTGACAATATAAAAGATGATATAGATGTAGTTTTTATTTGTAATCCTAATAATCCTACAGGGGTTTTAACAACAAATCAATTTATAATAAAAGTGCTAAAAAAGGCGTTAATTACAAATACTATAATCGTTATAGATGAATCATTTTTAGATTTTATGGAAACAAATAATGAGTATTCAAGTAAGGGTTTATTAAATTATTATGATAATCTTATAGTTGTTAAATCACTAACTAAGTTTTTTGCAATTCCAGGGGCTAGAATTGGATATGGATTATGTAAGAACAATGTATTAATAAATGAAATTAATAAAGTTACGGTGCCTTGGAGCATAAACATAATAGCAGCTGATGCTATAATTCAAGGATTAAAGGAAAAAGATTATATTAATAATAGTATAAAATATGTAAAAGATGAGAAAGAATATTTATATAGAGCACTAAAAGAAATACAAGTGTTAAAGGTATTAAAACCAAGTGTTAATTTTATAATGTTTAAATTATTAATTGATTTAGATTTAAAAGGTGAATTAATTAAAAGAAAAATATTAATTAGAAGCTGTAGTAACTATATAGGATTAAATGAAAATTTTTATAGAATAGCAGTAAGAACTTCAGAAGAAAATAAAATTATTATTAATGAAATAAGGAATATTTTATTTGACAAATAAATTATTCAAATATATAATCAATATGAATTTAAAACCATATTAGGTGATTATAAACTTAAAAGGGAATTAGGTTAAAATCCTAAGCTACCCCAGTAACCGTAAAACTGACGAAATTCATTTTTATACCACTGTAAAATTTATGGGAAGGTTTGAATAGTAGAATGAAGTTAAGCCGGGAGACCTGCCTATTATGATGAAAATATTATCTTCTGAGGGTGAGATAATAGATACAAATAAAAGATAGTGTAATTAATGTACTTTATTTACATAGGTTTTAAATAGTTATTATAATGAGTTTACAATAATTATTTAAATACTTAAAATAAGGTGTATTAATAATATTATCTAAAGTTATTATGTATTTTAGAGTGCTCTTAATATGATAGCACTCTTTTTTAGTTAAATTTTTTAAATTAACTAAGTAACCACTCTAAGATGTAAATTTAGGAGGAATAATAATGAAAAAGACAAACAAAGTTTTATCATTAATGCTTACTTTTATAGTAGCAATGATGATGTTTGTAGGATGCTCAAGCAAACCTACAACAATGAAGGATAGGGAAGGAAATGAATTTAATGTTCCTAAACAAGTAAATACTATAATATCTACTGCACCATCTAATACAGAAGTTTTAGTTGCTTTAGGGCTAGCAGATAAGTTAGTTGCTGTAGATAAATATTCGGTTGATGTTGAAGGAGTAAGTTCAGATATAACTAAAATAGATTTTAGAAATCCAGATGCAGAAAAAATAATATCTTTAAAGCCTGATATAGTAATAGCATCTGGCCATAATAAAATTGGGGATGAAGATCCTTTTGCATTAATAAAGGAAGCTGGAATTCCAGTTGCATATATACCAAGTAGCTATAGCATTGATGAAATATATGGAGATATTGAATTTATAGCTAGTTTAACTAATACAGAGAAAAAAGGTAAAGAATTAGTAGATTCAATGAAAAAAGAAGTAGAAAAAGTAAAAGCTATAGGCGATAAAATTGCAGATAAGAAAAATGTTTATTTTGAAATTGGAGCTGGTTCAGGATTATATACATTTGGGAATGGAACATTTTTAAATGAACTTATTGAAACAGTTGGAGCAAAAAATATATTTGGAAATGAAAGTTCATGGATAACAGTAACACCAGAAGCTGTTATAGATGCTAATCCAGATGTTATTTTAGTAAATACACCAGGAACTAATGAAGCTGGTTTAACTGCAATTGAAGATGTAGAAAGTAGAGATGGATGGGACACAATAACTGCAGTACAAAATGGAGCTGTTTATTCGATAGATAATAATGCTTCTTCAAGACCTTCACAAAATGTAATAAAAGCATTAAAGGAAATAGCAAAAGCTATTTATCCAGATGAATATAAAGAACTATAAAAATAAAATATTATTAATATTATCAATTCCATTGATATTGTTAGTTATAGGTATTGGAACTTCCCTTGGAAGTTCCAATATTAGCGTATTAGATACTTTTTCTATATTAGGCAATAAATTTTTTAACGTCCCATTAACAAATGGAATTGATCCAAAGCAAGTAGCTATCATTTGGAATTTAAGATTACCAAGGGTTTTACTTGCATTTATGGTAGGAGGATCCCTTGCAGCAAGTGGAGCTATAGTTCAATCTGTTTTAAAAAATCAATTGGCATCACCATATACATTAGGAATATCTTCAGGTGCCTCATTAGGGGTAGGAATATTAATTATAACAGGAGCATCAATATCTGTATTAGGAAGACTAACTATGCCTGTAGTAGGTTTTTTATGTAGTTTAATTACTATGGTAATAGTATTAAAGTTTTCTGAAAAAGTTGATAGAGGAATGTCTAATACAACTATAATATTAGCTGGTATGGTAATATCATTATTTTTTAGCGCGGCATTAACTACTATTTCAGCATTAGCAAGCGATAAGATACAAAGTATAACAATGTGGTCTATGGGATCATTTTCAATGAAGGGTTGGAGTTATGTAAAGGCAGGTATACCATTTTTCATTATTGGAATTTTAGGTGTATCTTTTTATTTTAAAGAAATGGATGTATTAACTTTTGGAGAAGATCAAGCTAAAACAATTGGAGTTGATACTAATAAAGTTAAAAGAAGATTATTTTTATATGTAGCAATTCTTACTGGAAGTGCTATTGCATTAAGTGGAACTATTGGATTTGTAGATTTAATTGCTCCACATGTTGTTAGAAAAATATTTGGTTCAAAACATTCTTATGTTGTACCTATGTCAGCAGTGTTTGGTGGATGTATGATGATACTTACTGATTTAGTTGCAAGAACTATAGTAGCACCATCAGAATTACCAGTTGGTGCAATAACTGCATTAATTGGAGCTCCTTTTTTTGCTTATATATATTTTAAAAAGTCAAAGTAGGTGGTGGCTTAATGTTAGAAGTTAAAAATGTTAGGTGTGGATATGACAATAATGAAATAATAAAGGGTGTAAGCTTTAATGTTGAACCAGGAAGTAACTTATGTATAGTTGGTCCAAATGGTTGTGGGAAAAGCACATTATTAAAATCTATAGCTAATCTTTTGAATTATAAGGGAAGTATATTATTAAATGGAAAAGAAATAAGTAAATTTAATAGAAAAGACTTAGCTAAAAATATAGCTTTAATGAGTCAAGCAAGTTCTATATATTTTCCTTATACAGTTTATGAAACAGTATCATTAGGAAGATATGCACATTTAAAAGGTGTGTTTTCAAGAATGAGCAAAAGTGATGAAGAAATAATAATTAAAAGTATAGAAAATGTAGGATTATTAGATTTAAAGGATAAATTAATAAGTGAATTATCGGGTGGACAATTACAAAGGGTATATTTAGCAAGAGCATTTGCACAAGACCCAAATGTAATTCTTTTAGATGAACCAACAAATCATTTGGATTTAAAATATCAAATAGAAATGTTAGAGTATTTAAATAAGTGGAGTAAAGAAAATAATAAAATAGTAATAGCTGTATTACATGATTTAAATTTAGTACAAACATTTGGAGAAAAGGTAGTAATGATGAAATATGGGAAAATAGCTACTGCTGGAAATGCAAGGGAAGTATTAAATGGAGATAAGCTTAAAGAAGTTTATGGAATTGATGTAAAAACATTTATGATAGAAGCTTTAGAAAAATGGAATTAAAGTTTAAGATTACTTTAAATAAAATTTTACAATATTAGAAAGGAGTTAAACAAATGAATAAATTTATAATGTCATATAGTTGTGGTAAGGATAGTACTTTAGCATTATATAGAATGATAAACAAGGGAAATATTCCAGTAGCTTTAATTACAACAATTAATAAATATAAAAAAAAGTCTTGCTTTCATGGAGTTTCAGTAAACTTAATATATGAAATTTCAAAGTCATTAGATATTCCTGTAGTATTAATAGAAGTTGCAGGAAATGATTATACAGAAAAGTTTACACAAGCATTAATTTATATAAAGGAAAAGTTTGGAGCAGATTCTTGTGCTTTTGGAGATATAGATTTAAAAGAACATAGAAAATGGTGTACTAGTAGATGTGATGAAGCTAATATAAAGGCTATATTTCCTTTGTGGGAAGAAGATAGAGAAGAGCTTGTTTATGAATTTATTGATAGCGGATTTAAGACAATTATAAAAAATGTAAAGCTGCAGTGTATGGGAGAAGAGTTTCTAGGAAAAGTTTTAACTAAAGATGTAGTTAAAGATATAAAAGAAACAGGCTCAGATGCATGTGGAGAAAATGGAGAATATCATACTTTTGTTTATGATGGACCGCTATTTAAATATCCTATTAATTTTAAAATTTTAAATGTTATAAAAAATGAAACACATGGATTTTTAGAGATAGAGGAAATTGTACATGAATAAAATAATGGTTCTAGGAACAGCCTCAGGAGTAGGAAAAAGTACCATAGCAACGGCTTTATGTAGGTATTATAAAAATAGGGGATTTAAAGTAGCACCATTTAAAGCAATGAATATATCATTAAATTCATATGTTACAGAAGATGGATTAGAAATGGGAAGAGCACAAGTTGTTCAATCAGAAGCTTGTGAATTAAAGCCAATGGCATACATGAATCCTATTTTATTAAAGCCTAGTGGAAATAATAAAACGCAAGTTATTGTTAATGGTAAGGTTCATTGTATGATGGATTCATACAAATATAAAGAATTAAATAAAGAATTAAAAAAAATAGTAAAAGAAACATTTGATAATTTTTCAAAAAATTTTGAAGTAATTATATTAGAGGGATCGGGAAGTTGTGCAGAAATTAATTTAAAAGAAACTGATATAGCTAATATGTCAATGGCAAAAGCAGCAGATGCAGATGTAATTTTAGTAGCAGATATAGATAGGGGAGGGGTATTTGCATCTGTAGTTGGAACATTAATGTTACTTGAAGAGGAAGAAAGAAGTAGAGTAAAGGGAGTTATTATTAATAAGTTTAGAGGAAATGTTGATTATTTTAAAGAGGCGATGAAGCAGTTAGAAGAAATAATAAATATACCAGTATTAGGGGTTTTACCATATTTTAAATTAGATATTGAAGAGGAAGATAGTGTTACTGAAAGGATTAAAAATAATAGTGTTAGTAATTTAGATATAGCAGTAATAAGACTTCCTCATATGTCTAATTTTACTGATTTTAGTAACTTAGAAAGAATTGATGAGGTTAGTGTTAGATATATTGAAAATGTGGATGAGGTTAATAATCCAGATTTAATAATAATACCAGGAACTAAAAATACAATAAATGATTTAAGAGTTATTAAACAAAATGGAATTTTTGATAAGATTAATGAGCTGAAAAATAAGGGGAAAATAATATTAGGCATTTGTGGTGGATATCAAATGTTAGGAGATGATATTATTGATTCAGGGGGGATAGAAGGCGAAATCACAAGTGAAAAGGGATTTGGATTTTTAAGTATTGATACTAGATTTTCTAAAGAAAAGATTACAAGACAAACAAAGGGTTATATTAAGAATATTAGTGATTCATTAAATGAGTGTATTGGAATAAAAGTATTTGGATATGAAATACATAATGGAACAACAACAATAAAAAATAAAGAGCAAATATTTATTGAAAATGAAAATGGGGATATATTGGGGACATTTAATAAAAATGTTATTGGAACGTATTTACATGGTATTTTTGATGATAATAATTTTCTAAATAGCTTTATTAATAAGTTAATGATTAATAAGGGAATTAATATTTTAGATAAAGAATTAATGAATTATAAAAAATATAAATTAACTCAATATGATGAGTTAACAAAACTTTTTGAAGAAAATATAGATTTAAATAGAATATTTAATAAGTAAAAAAATTAGCAGTTTATAAAATAATGAAATAAACTGCTAATTTTTTTTAAAATATTTTATTAATAAAAATATTTTAAGTATAAGCAAATATTAATTTGATAAATTTTTAATAAAAGTTAAAATATGGTTGAAAGTGTAAAGTTATTAATATAAAATAATAATTATAAAGATAATAAATTTAAGAAATAAAAATTTATTTTAAATAGGAATCGTTTCCGAGTAGTGAAATGATTTTAGTAAAAAAATATATTTTTTTATTGGATATGTAAATATTTACAGAAAACTGTAAGTAAATTTATATATATTAATATTTAGGGGAGTGAGATTTTATGAGGATTAAAAAATTATTAGCTATTGCAGTAGCAACAAGTTTAGTTGCAAGTGCTTTTGTAGGATGTGGAAGTAACAATTCAACTAATGGAGAAGCAAATAGTGATTCTACATCTAAATCAACACAGGAAATTTATTTCTTAAATTTCAAGCCAGAAATTGCTGATGTATATAAAAAGATTGCTAAAGATTATGAAGCTGAAACTGGAGTTAAGGTTAAGGTTGAAACTGCAGCAAGTGGTACTTATGAGCAAACATTAAAATCAGAAATTGCCAAAAAAGATGCTCCAACAATATTCCAAATTAATGGTCCAGTTGGATATCAATCATGGAAAGATTATTGTTTAGATTTAAAGGATACTGAACTTTATAATCATTTACTTGATAAGAGTTTAGCTGTTACAAGTGGTGATGGAGTATATGGAGTTCCATATGCTGTTGAAGGATATGGAATAATATATAATGATGAAATAATGCAAAAATATTTTGCTTTATCTAATAAAAAGACAGATGTAAACTCTGCAGATGAAATTAATAATTTTGAAAAATTAAAAGCTGTTGTAGAAGATATGGAGGCAAATAAGGATGCTTTAGGAATTCAAGGTGTATTTGCTTCAACTTCAATGGCATCAGGTAATGCGTGGAGATGGGAAACTCACTTAGCTAATTTACCATTATATTATGAATTTAAAGATGATGCAGGTGAAAATGGAGATGTTATTCAAACAGGAATAGATGCTAAGGAAATTGATTTTAAATATAATGAAAACTATAAAAATATATATGACTTATATACTGACAACTCTGTTTCAGAAAAAGGTATATTAGGAAATAAGAGTGTAGATGATTCAATGGCTGAATTTGCATTAGGTGATTGTGCTATGGTTCAAAATGGTAATTGGGCTTGGTCACAAATTAATGATATTAATGGTAATACTGTTAAAGCAGAAAATATTAAATTTATGTCAATATATACAGGTATTAAAGGTGAAGAAAACCAAGGTATTTGTATTGGTACTGAAAATTATTTAGCTATCAATAGTCAAGTATCTGAAGAAAAACAACAAGCATCAATTGATTTTATAAATTGGTTATTTACAAGTGATACAGGAAAAGCTTATGTTTCTGGTGATTTAGGATTTATTGCTCCATTTGATACATTTAATGATGATGAAAAACCAGCAGATCCATTATCTAAAGAAGTTATTAATTGGATGAGTAAAGATAATATTAATACTGTTCCATGGGTATTCCAAGCATTCCCAAGTCAAAATTTTAAAGATACTTTTGCAAGTGCTTTACTTGAATATGTACAAGGAACTCAAGATTGGAATTATGTTGTGAATACAGTAAAGGATTCTTGGAAGGCTGAAAAGGCTCAATAATAATTTAAACTACTAGCAGCATGTATAATATGTGCTGCTTTTAGTTTAAAATTACTATAATTATAAAAGTTAGGGGTGAAATACTATGCAAAAAGGATTAAAAAAATATTTTTGGTTATTTGCATTACCAACATTAATAGCTTTTGCTATAGCATTTTTAGTACCATTTGTAATGGGTATTTATTTATCTTTTACTAAGTTTACTACAGTTACTAATGCAACTTTTGTTGGATTAGATAATTATAAAAAGGTATTTGTAACTCCAGAGTTTACAAATGCGTTAATATTTACAACAAAATTTGTTATTGTATCTGTTATTACAGTAAATATTTGTGCTTTTGCTTTAGCATATCTTTTAACAAGAAAATTAAAAGGAACTAATATATTTAGAACTGTATTTTTTATGCCAAATCTTATAGGTGGTATTGTCTTAGGATATATTTGGCTAATAATTATTAATGGGGTATTAAATTATTTTGGAGTAAATTTAACTATGGACCCTAAGTATGGATTTTGGGGATTAGTTATATTACTTAATTGGCAACAAATTGGATATATGATGATAATATATATTGCAGGTATACAAAATATACCTGGAGAGCTTATTGAAAGTGCTAAAATAGATGGAGCATCAAAGTGGATGACATTAAAAAAGGTTATAATTCCATTAGTTATGCCATCAATAACAATTTGTCTTTTCTTAACAATGTCAAATGCATTTAAATTATTCGATCAAAACTTAGCATTAACTGATGGTGCACCAGGAAATAAAACAGCAATGCTTGCATTAGATATTTATAAGACATTTTATGGAAGAGTAGGTTGGGAAGGTGTAGGTCAAGCTAAGGCGGTAATTTTCTTCCTAATTGTAGCAGCTATAATGTTACTTCAATTAAATATGACTAGGAAAAAGGAGGTTGAAAATTAATGGAAGCTAAATTAGATAATAAAGTAGAAGTTGAATTAAAATATAAACCAAAGAAAAAGAATAACGAACTTATATACATTATATTAACTATTTTAAGCATAGCGTTTTTAGCTCCTATTTTTATAGTTTTATATAATTCCTTTAAAGGAAAGTTATATATAAGTAGAGCACCATTTGCTTTACCAAATAAAGTTACATTTTCAGGATTACAAAATTATATAGGAGGAATTGAAAAAACAGGATTTTTAGCAGCCTTTGGATATTCTGTTTTTATAACAGTTTGCTCAACTGCAGTTATAGTATTATTTACATCAATGACTGCATGGTATATTACAAGGATTAAATCCAAATTTACAAGTGCATTATATTATTTATTTGTATTATCAATGATAGTACCATTTCAAATGGTTATGTTTCCAATGAGTAAAGTTGCAAATATATTAAGTTTAGATAATCCAATAGGAATAATAGTAATATATCTTGGATTTGGTTCTGGATTGTCTGTTTTTATGTTTAGTGGTTTTGTTAAATCTATTCCAATTGATATAGAAGAAGCAGCAATGATAGATGGATGTACACCAGTAAAAACATTCTTTTTGATTGTTTTACCATTGCTAAAGCCAATAGCAATTACAGTTTCCATATTAAATGTAATGTGGATATGGAATGACTATTTATTACCATATTTACTTTTAGGAACAAATTATAAAACTATTCCAATTGCAGTACAATATTTACGTGGTGGCTATGGTGCTGTAGATATGGGAGCAATGATGGCTGTTTTAGTTCTTGCTATTATACCAATTATAATTTTCTATTTAACATGTCAAAAACATATAATCGAAGGTGTTGCAGCAGGAGCTGTTAAAGGATAAAGTTAATATGAATTAAGGACCAGTGATTTAGATATCACTGGTCATTTAAATTAATTAAATATTATTAATATTATTTAAAATAGATCCTTTTAGTAAAAAGAAAATTTTAATGAAACTAATATTACTATGATTATAGTAGTTAATATTGGAATTACAACAGAAGTCATAAATATGTCTTTATAACTTTCCTTATGAGTTAAACCACAAATTGCAAGAGTGGTTATAACAGCACCATTATGGGGTAAGGTATCTAAACCACCAGATGATAATGCTGCAATTCTATGTAATATTTCTGGAGAAATTGAGAAGTTCTGACTCATTTCTATAAAAGTTGGTGCAAGAGCAGATAAACTTATACCTAATCCACCTGAAGCAGAAGCAGTAAGACCACAAATAATATTAACAGATATTGCTTCAGAAATAATTGGATTAGCAGAAATATTCATTATACTTGTTTGGATAGCTGTAAAAATTGGCAATGCTTTAATTATACTACCATATCCAACTATTGCACTTGAGTTAAGCAAAGGTAAAAAGGCATTTTTTACTCCTTCATTAAGAGAGGCATTTAAATTTTTAAAGTTTTTAAAATTAAGTAATATTATATATATAATTGCTAAAACAATTGAAATTATTACACTCCATGTACCAGATACTTTATCTAAAGTGACACCATATTTATCTAGGTAACTTCCATCAATATTAGGAAAATAAAATTTAGATAATGTAAAATTAGTTATAAATATAATTAATATAGGCATTATTGACAAAACAATATTAGGTAAATTTTCATTTGAATTTATTTTATGGGTATTTTTATAATTTCCATATCCCTCACCATTAATATTTGCTTTTTTAGCTCTGCTTGTAAGCCATAGCATACCTAAAGTAAACATTATTATACTAGCTATAATGCCAAGTATAGGTGATGCAAATGTATCTGTTCCAAAGTAACTCATAGGAATTACATTTTGAATTTCAGGAGAGCCAGGCATAGCAGTCATTGTAAAGGTGAAGGCACCTAGTGCTATAGTTCCAGGTATAAGTCTTTTGGGAATATCAGCTTCCTTAAATAAAATATTTGCAAGTGGATATAAAATAAATGCAACAACAAAAAGTGATACGCCTCCATAAGTTAAAAAGGCACCAGATAAAACTATTGCAAGTATTGCTTTATCTTTACCTAATTTGTTTGTGATAAATGAAGCAATAGATTTACCATATCCAGCTTCATCCATTAATTTTGCGAAAATTGCACCAGTTAAAAATAAAGGGAAATAACTTTTTACAAATCCAGAAAATCCATTCATATAAACTTCAGTATAGTTAGCCATTAAATGAGCATTAAGTCCATTAGAAATTAAAATAGTTAATAATCCTATAATAGGGGCGGTTATAATTGTTGAATATCCTTTATATGCTAAAAACATAATTAAGGAAAGTGAAATTATTAAACTAATTAAGCTTATCATTTGTTTTCTCCTTGTCTATAATTTATTAACTTTATTATATGTACTTAATAAAAAAAGTATTATATAATATATATTAAAAGATAATAATTATTATATAATAAAATAACTATAAGTAAAGAGTTTTATGATTACTTATATGAAGGAGTTAGTAAAAATGAATAAAAAAGATTTAAATGTTAAAAAACAAGTAGAAATAGAGGCACCAAAAAAGGTAAAATATCAATGCTTACATACTGAAGAAGCAAGAGAGTGTACTTGTATAAGAAGTAAAGGATTAGTTTTAAAAAAATAATACTTAGCAACATTAATTTTATTTTAAAGTTTAACTTAAATAAAACATAATTATTAATTAAATGAGTTTTTCATAAATAAAAAATAGTAGCAACTATATTTATAGGATGCTACTATTTTTTTATGCTATTTGTCGAAATAACTAAAGTTGTATGGTGTAAAATATATTGTAGTATGTTTTACATCATACACTATTATTAACACTTTTTTTTAGTTTATACCTAAAATTATACAATAAAAGTGCTTTGATCTATCCATGTATATTCAGGTTTTAATTCTTTAATATCATCTGCTAATTTAAATAATGCTAAATCCTTTTCTTTACATTCAAGCATTATATCTATATCAGTATTAAAATGTTTAATATTTTCTAAAAAGTTTACAAAGTCTTGTGCGTTAATAAAATCAGAATGTTTTCGATCATTTTCACTATCTCTAGGAGAAGAAAAATGAAGTTTTGGTGGAAGTTTTTCATTTTTCCAAGTAGCAAATATATATGGAATTAAATCATATATGTTAGTATTTGCATTATTGCAATTATGATGATGAATATCTAAAACCATAGGTCTTTTTAATTCATTACATAGAAACAGTGTTTCTTTAGCTGTATAAGTTTTATCATCATTTTCAATAATTATTTTAGATGTAACCTCTTCAGGAAAGGTTTTAAAATTAGTAATAAATCTTTCTATACCAGATTCTTTACCATTTGTAGCTCCACCAATATGAATTACCATTTTTCCTAAATCATATTTAAAGTCTTCAAACCATTGAGCTTGCCTTAATAAATTTATTTTAGTATTTTCAACAACTTTAGGATTAATACTATTAATTACATTAAACTCATCAGGATGAGTATCAACACGCATATTAGATTCATTTATAAGTTTTCCTATATATTCAAAATCTTTTTTTAAAAATTCTCTATGTCCCCAATAACCTACTTCAGGATGAGTTACTAAAGGGATTAAAGCAGAGGTAATTCTGTAAAAGTGAATATTATTTTCTATATTATAATTTAATATTTTTCCTAAATTTTTTAAATTTGAAGCTGATACAGCTTTTAGTTTTTCTAATTTTTTTTCTGAAGTTGAAATTTTATTATAATTAGTAAAAGTTACAGTGCTAGAAGAGGTAATCTTTTTGCCTAATTTTTTTGCTATAGCAACATATCCAAGTCTGATTTTCATTTTATTCCTCCACATTTTTTAAATTATTTTAAGTTTACTGTAAAATATTCTATATTATGAATTTAAACTTTATTGTTTATTATGTGCAATAAATTATAGTCATATGTTAAAATGAAAATCATAAATATTTAAGTATGAAATATATTTATATGTTTAAGGTTAATTTAATTTTGAAAAATATTACACTAAATCCAGAATAAATTTTAAAAAATTACAGTCAAAAAATTTATTAATGATGTATAATAATATTGTTGGGGTTAAGTTTAATATTATATCCTAATAGGGGGAGAACTCTTATGTTAATAAACACACACTTAGCAATTGGGTCATACTGTTATAAATTATGCAATGAAAGATATAATTTAAATTTAAATAAAAAAAGATTTTTGCATGGTTGTATAGAGCCAGATTTACACAAAAGGAAAAATAAGATTAAACACACATATAGTGTTTCAAAAGATAAGATGCTAGAATATAAACAATACATTGAAAATAATGACTTAGATATTAATGAAATATCTTTTGTAGTAGGTAAAATTGCACATTATATAGCAGATTGTTTTTGCAAATATCATTTAGAAGAATATTATGGAAAAGATATGAAAGATCATTTTATATATGAAATTGCTTTGCATAGAGTATTGAAAAAAGCTTTAATAAAATATGATAAAGTTTTTAATAAGTTATTAGATGATATGAATGAATCTAAAGATTATTTAGAAGAACTAAAACTAAATAGAGAAGAATATCTTGATTTAGAAGAAGATTGTTTAAATGATATATACTTTACAATAAAAACAACTTGTCAGTTATTATATTTAACACAAAAGTATCTTGTAAAAATAGAAGAATCATATATTTAAAATATAATATAAAAATGGGGTTGTCGCACTAAAAATTTTATACACAATATATTGTTTTAAAAAATAAAAATCAACA
>ERZ838225.68-NODE-68-length-155907-cov-38.449458_pt1 | contig 155907 bp, 155 predicted proteins | sample MGYA00519684_ERZ838225 | MGnify/ENA primary metagenome ERZ838225 (study PRJEB31850, sample SAMEA3708829) | human gut metagenome | biome: human gut; feature: human-associated habitat; material: faeces | place: China | collected 2014 ... | reverse complement strand
ACCCTAAGATGGCTCCATATATATTCACAGAAAGAAACGGAATATATATAATAGATCTTCAAAAGACAGTTAAGAAGGTAGAAGAAGCTTACAACTTCATGAGAGAAGTATCAATGGAAGGAAAAGATATCCTTTTCGTTGGAACTAAGAAACAAGCTCAAGAAGCTATCCAAGAAGAAGCTATAAGATCAAACATGCACTTCGTTAACAACAGATGGTTAGGTGGTATGTTAACTAACTTCAAAACTATAAAAACAAGAATTAAGAGATTAGAAGAATTACAACAAATGGAACAAGATGGAACATTTGATGTTTTACCTAAGAAAGAAGTAATCAAATTAAAAGGTGAAATGGAAAAATTACAAAACAACTTAGGTGGTATCACTAACTTAAACGTTGATAACATCGGAGCTATGTTCGTAGTTGACCCAAGAAAAGAAAAAAATGCTATATCAGAAGCAAAAATCTTAGGAATTCCAGTAGTAGCTATCGTAGATACTAACTGTGACCCAGAAGAAGTTGATTACGTAATTCCAGGAAATGATGATGCTATCAGAGCTGTTAAATTAATAACTGCTAAACTTGCTGATGGAGTTATCGAAGGAAGACAAGGTGAACAATTAGCTGAGTAATAACTTTAAGAGGTAGGTGAGGGCAACTTCATTTACCTTTTAACCTAAAATAAGGTTTACATTTAATGTCAAGGAGGAATTTAATAATGATAACTGCTAAATCAGTTAAAGAATTAAGAGAAATGACTGGTGCAGGTATGATGGACTGCAAAAAAGCTTTAGTTGAAACTGAAGGAAACATGGAAAAAGCTATTGAATTTTTAAGAGAAAAGGGATTAGCTGCTGCTGCTAAAAAAGCTGGTAGAGTTGCTGCTGAAGGTATCGTTAAGACTTTCGTTTCAGCTGACAAGAAAACTGCTGCTATGGTAGAAGTTAATTGTGAAACAGACTTCGTTGCTGCTAATGAAGAATTTGTAGGATTTGCTACAAAGGTTGCTGAAATAGCTGCTAACACAAATGCTACAACAGCAGAAGAATTAGTTGCTGAAAAGTTTGATGGAGAAGCTACTATACAAGAAGCTTTAACTGCTTTAATTGCAAAATTAGGCGAAAACATGACAGTAAGAAGATTTGTTAAATTCAATATTGAAAACGGAGCTATTGCTAGCTACATCCACGGTGGCGGAAGAATTGGTGTTATGGTAGAAGTTGCTTGTGACACTGATAGCGCTATGTTAGAAGAAGTAGCAAGAGAAGTTTGTATGCAAGTTGCTGCTGCAAATCCTCTATTCTTAAGCAGAGAACAAGTAGATAGCGAAGCTTTAGAAAAAGAAAAAGAAATCTATAGAGTTCAAGCATTAAATGAAGGAAAACCAGAAAATATCGTTGAAAAAATGGTAATGGGAAGAATCCAAAAATACTACAAAGAAGTTTGTCTTTTAGATCAAGCATGGGTTAAAGATGGAGATAAGTCAATTGCTAAATTCTTAGAAGAAAAATCTAAAGAAGTTGGTTCTCCAATAACTATTACAAGATACGCTAGATTCGAAAGAGGAGAAGGTATCGAAAAGGTTGAAGAAGACTTCGCTGCAGAAGTTGCTAAGACTATGGGTATGTAATATAAAGAGAACACTTTTGTGTTCTCTTTTTTTAAGGAAAAGATTACATATATACCACAAGGAGGGATTACAATGGCAAATGTTGCATATAAAAGAGTAATGTTAAAAATTTCAGGAGAAGCTTTATCAGGAGCAAATGGATTTGGTTTTGATTTTGAAGTAGTAGGAAGAATAGCAAGAGAAGTTAAAACTTTAGTTGATATGGGCGTAGAAGTTGGCTTAGTTGTTGGTGGAGGAAACATATGGAGAGGTAGAACTGGCGAAGGTATGGATAGAACTACTGCAGACCATATGGGAATGTTAGCAACATGTATTAATGCATTAGCTTTACAAGATGCATTAGAAGGTATTGGTGTTATGACACGTGTTCAAACTGCTATAGAGATGAAAGAAATAGCTGAACCATTTATAAGAAGAAGAGCTGTTAGACACCTTGAAAAAGGAAGAGTTGTAATTTTTGGAGCAGGATCAGGAAACCCATATTTCTCAACTGATACTGCAGCAGCATTAAGAGCAGCAGAAATTGAAGCTGATGTTATATTATTAGCTAAAAATGTTGATGGTGTATATGATAAGGATCCAAATAAGTTTGCAGATGCTAAAAAATATGATAAACTTACTTATATGGAAGTAATCGAACAAGGATTACAAGTAATGGATACAACAGCGACTACATTATGTATGGACAATAATATTCCAATATTAGTCTTTGGTATAAGCGAAGAAGGAAATATTAAGAAAGTAATGGAAGGTCAAAAAATAGGTACAATTGTATCTAAATAATTAAGGAGGTATATATGATTAAGGACGTATTAAATACTGCAGAAAGCAAAATGAAAAAAACTATATCTGTATTAACATCAGATTTAACTACATTAAAAGCTGGTAGAGCTAACCCTAAGATGCTTGATAGAATTCAAGTTGAAGCTTATGGTGGATTATGTCCAATTGAACAAGTTGGAAACATATCTGCTCCAGAACCAAGAATGTTAGTTATAACTCCATGGGATAAATCTTTATTAAAGGATATAGAAAAAGCTATTTTAAAGTCAGATTTAGGAATTAACCCTTCTAATGATGGATCTATAATAAGATTATTAGTTCCAGAATTAACAGAAGAAACAAGAAAAAATCTTGTTAAAAATGTTAAAAAGCTTGGAGAAGATGCTAAAGTAGCAGTAAGATCTATTAGAAGAGATGCTAATGAAAAGATCAAAGCATTAAAGAAAGACGGACATATTTCAGAAGATGAAGTTAAAAAAGGTGAAGAATCTGTTCAAAAGAAAACAGATCAATATGTTAAAGAAATAGATTCACTAGTTGTAGCTAAGGAAAAAGAGATTATGTCAATTTAAAACCTGCTATTTAGCAGGTTTTTTTATTAACTGCAATTTTAAAATAAATTATAAATATATTTATATTATTAGTTTTAGGAAGGTTATTTAAAAAAAGTAGTTAAAAGTTTAAAATATCATTTGTTGAAGTGTGGAGGCTAAAAAATGTTAAGCTATTTTAAAGCAAATAAGAAAGAAGAAAAAACTAAGTTTGAATTAGATGCTGATAATATACCACAACATATAGCTATAATCATGGATGGTAATGGGAGATGGGCAAAAGCCAAAAACTTACCTAGAACTATGGGACATAAAGCTGGAGTTGAAACTATTAGAAGAGTTATAAAAGAAGCTGATAGACTTGGAGTAAAATATATTACACTATATGCTTTTTCAACTGAAAATTGGAAAAGGCCTAAAGATGAAGTTAATGCTTTAATGAAACTTTTAGTGCAATACTTAAGAAGCGAAGTTTCAGAATTGCATAGAAATAAAGTAGTTTTAAGAGTTTTAGGAGACATTACAGCTCTTGCAGATGAATGTAGAAAAGAAATTGAAGAATCTATAGAATTAACTAAAAATAATACTGGATTAGTATTGAATTTTGCCTTTAATTATGGTGGAAGAGATGAAATTATAAGGGCAGTAAAAAATGTTGTAGATGATGTTCAAGAAGGTAAAATAAATAAGGAAAATATAACGCAAGAATTATTTGCAAATTATTTATATACTAAAGATTCACCAGATCCAGATTTAATAATAAGACCATCAGGAGAACAAAGATTAAGTAATTTCTTATTATGGCAATGTGCTTATTCTGAATTTTGGTATTCAAATATAAATTGGCCAGATTTTTCAGAAAAGGATTTACAACAAGCTATATATGATTATCAAAATAGAGATAGGAGATTTGGTGGAGTATAATATAGGAGTTGGAATATGAAGGTTAATAGCAGATATATAGGTGCACTTGTACTTGCACCATTATTAATATTTGTACTTTTAGGGGGATTACCATTAAAATTATTTACTATAGCATTATCAGTATGTGGATTATATGAATTTTATCATGCATTAAGTACTAAGGAAATTAAGAGTATTCCAATAATAAGCTATGCTTTATTAATTGCTTATTATCTTCTTAATAATAACTTTGAATCTATGATGTATATTTTAGTAATAGCAATGGTATTATCTTTAATAATACCAATTATAGATTTAAAATATTCTTTTATGGATGTTTCAGTAACATTTTTAGGATTTGTTTATGTTGTAATTTTATTTAGCTTTATTCCATTAGTAAATTCTAAAATACATGGAGAATATTTAGTTTGGCTTATATTTATAGGTGCATGGCTTTCTGATACAGCTGCATATTATTTTGGAAAATACCTTGGAAAACATAAGTTATGTCCAAAAGTAAGCCCTAAAAAAACTATTGAAGGGTCTATAGGTGGTTTTTTAGGTGGAACACTTGGATGTGGAATTTTTGGAATAGTAGTAAGTAGCTATGTTCCAGAAGTTAGTGTTATTCATTTCTTTTTAATTGGTGCTTTATGTGGTATAATGGGTCAATTTGGTGATTTAGTTGCATCATCAATAAAGAGATATGTAGGTTTAAAAGATTATAGTAACTTAATTCCAGGGCATGGTGGAATATTAGACAGATTTGATTCAATATTATTTAATGCAGTAGTAGTATTTTATTATTTAACATTTATATTAGGAATTTAAAGTTAAAAGATACAATAGAAATTAAGCTATTGTATCTTTTTTTAAGTTATGATAAATTGTACAAATATATTTTAAAAATTTAAAACTATAAGATTAATTCAATAAATTAGGAGTGAAGGAATCCAATTTTTTATTTATACAAAATAAAGTTCACTAAAAGTAAATTACTTTGATAAATAAAAAATATTCTAAAAGATATATATAAATAATAAATTAGTAGTGTGGTAGAATATAATATTTTAAGTTAAGGAGAAAAAATGAGATTATATAAGGGATATAAAAAGCATTATCAATATCAAATATTAGTTAATTTATTATTATTATTATTTCTTTTTGTAATTTTAGCATTTGTAATAAAAAATTATTTTAAACCTTTTTTTATTATTATAGTTTTATTAATAATTAGCAATCCTATGTATGATTTAATAAAAAAGATAATTCAAAAAAAAGAAATTGCAGGAGCCTTAACTATTTTATTAATAAATGTATTGATGTTTTGTTTTATATTTTATTTTGGAAATTCAATTGTAGGATTAATTCAAAGTTTTTACATAAATCATATAAATGAATTAAAAGAATGGCTTAACACAATTAAAGTTATTTTTAATATAGATTTAGAAAAATTTATTCAAAATAATTATCAAGGTTTAACATCATTAACATTTAAAAGTGGACTTGCAGTAACTGGACAAGGAATAATATCATATGTTATTGCCAATATAACTGTGTATTTTATACTTGTTGATAAAAGGATATTTATAAAATTTTTAAATTTTATTTTACCCTATGATGTTATTGAAACTATAAGAATTAAAAAAAATAATTTAGGGGAAGTAATAAAAATTGAAATTAAATTAGTAATAATATGTATGATAATAACTATCGTGGGATTTAAAATATTAAATGTTCCAAGTGCAATATTTTTAGGTGTGATATGTGGTATTTTAGATATATTGCCATATGTAGGAACAATAATTGTATTTATTCCAATTATAATATACAATATAATAATGAAGAAATACTTATTAGTGGTTGGATTAATTGCTTTATATTTATTATTACAAATAATAAGAGAAGTATTAGAATTGAAATTTTTAAGTTCTAAATTAGATATTCATCCATTAGTAGTAATGTTATCTATGTATATAGGAGCAGAGATATTTGGAATAATAGGAATATTGATAGGTCCTATATACTGTTTAATAGCAAAAGATTTAATATATGAAGGAACATTATAGGAGGTATAAATGAAGAGTATTTCAATTTTAGGGGCAACAGGTTCTATAGGAACGCAAACTTTAGATGTAATTAGAAATTCAAAAGAAAGAATTAACCTTATAGGAATTACTGCAAATTCTTCCGTAGATAAAATTAAAGAAATAATACAAGAATTTAAGCCTAAATATGTAGGTATGATGGAAAGTAATTCTGCTAAAAAAATAAAGGAGTATTGTGATGAAAATTATCCTGAAATACAAGTTTTTAGTGGTATTGAAGGATTGATAAAAATTGCAACATTAGATGAAATTGATACGGTAGTAACTTCAGTTGTAGGAATGATAGGGCTAAAACCAACTATAGCCGCTATAGAAGCAAAGAAAGATATTGCTTTAGCTAATAAGGAAACTTTAGTTGTAGCTGGTGAACTTGTTATGAATAAAGCAAAAGAAAACAATGTTAAGATATTGCCTGTTGATTCAGAACATAGTGCAATTTTTCAAAGTTTAAGTGGATATGAAAATAAAGATATAAATAAAATAATATTAACTGCTTCAGGAGGTCCATTTAGAGGTAAAACTTTAGAGGACTTAAAAGATGTAACTGTAAAAGAAGCACTTAAGCATCCAAAATGGAATATGGGGCAAAAAATATCAATAGATTCAGCTAGTTTAATGAATAAGGGGTTAGAAGTTATAGAAGCACATTTCTTATTTGATAAGGATTATGACAATATTGAAGTTGTTGTTCATCCTCAAAGTATAATTCATTCAATGGTTGAATATAAAGATGCTAGTATTATAGCTCAAATGGGTACTCCAGATATGAGATTACCTATACAATATGCATTAAATTATCCTGAAAGAAAAGAAATGATTGCAAAACCACTTAATTTTTATGAAGTAGGATCATTAACTTTTGAAAAACCAGATTTAGAAACATTTAAATGCTTAAAATTTGCATATGAGGCAGGGAGAATTGGAGGATTAGCACCTACTATTTTAAATGGTGCAAATGAAGAAGCTGTTGCATTATTATTAGAAGAAAAAATAAAATTCTTACAAATATCAGAAATAATAGAAGAATGTATGATTGTGTTTAAAGATAATTATTATGATGAATTAACTTTAGAAAATATTGTTGAATTAGATGAAAAAGTAAAAAAATATATAAGAGAAAAATGGGCGTTAGGAGTGAATTAAGTGTATATTATAATGGCAATATTAGGCTTTAGTTTATTAATAATTGTTCATGAATTAGGACATTTTATTATGGCTAAGGTTAATGGAATTAAAGTAGAAGAATTTTCAATAGGAATGGGTCCAGAGATTTTTTCTAAAAAAGGAAAGGAAACTCAATATTCATTAAGGTTATTTCCTATAGGTGGATATGTAAAAATGCTTGGTGAAGAGGAAGTAAGTGATGATGAGAGAAGCTTTTCATCTAAGTCACCATTAAGAAGAATTACAGTTATTTTAGCTGGTGTTACAATGAATATTATTTTTGCAATTGTAGCATTTTCTATAATAATTAGTAATAGAGGATATACAGAAGCAAGAATAAGCAAATTAGAACCAAATACCCCTGCAATTGAATCAGGATTACAAGTTGGAGATAAAATATTAGCTATAGATGGTTCTAGAGTATTTACTACTACAGATGTATCAATGGGAATTCAGCTTTCTAAGGGAAAAACTGTTGATTTATTAGTAAATAGAAATGGAAAAAAAGAAAATATTAAAGTTACACCAAGATTAGTTGATCAAGATGGAACACAAAAGTATCAAGTAGGATTTTATTATACACCAGTAGAAAATCCAACAGTACTTGAATCTATTAAAGAATCATTCAATGAAACAATTTCTTTAGTAACACAAACATATAAAAGTTTAAAGATGATGGTTACAGGGAAAGTTAACTTTAAAACTGATGTAGGTGGACCAGTTACAATTATTAAGATGTCAGGTCAAGCAGCAAAGAATGGTTTAATGACATTGACATATTTCTTAGGATTCATTAGTATAAATTTAGCTGTATTTAATTTATTACCTTTCCCAGCACTTGATGGTGGATGGACAGTAATATTATTAATAGAGCTAATAACAAGAAGAAAGGTTCCAGATAAAATAGTTGGAGCTGCAAACTATATAGGGTTTATGATTTTAATTGGATTTATGATTGTAGTTACATTAAAAGATATATTATTCCCTATTAGTTTATAGGAGTGAGGAAATATGGAAAGAAAAATTACAAGAAAAGTTAAGGTTGGATCTGTTTATGTTGGTGGAGATTCACCAGTTTCAATTCAATCTATGACTAATACAGATACAAGAGATGTAGAAGCTACATTAGCACAAATAAGAGCACTTCATGTAGCTGGTTGTGAAATAATAAGATGTGCTGTTCCAGATATGGAAGCAGCACAAGCAATAAAGGATATTTGTGCAGGGTCACCAATGCCTGTAGTTGCCGATATACACTTTGATTATAGATTAGCATTAAAGTGTGTTGAAAATGGAATTAGTGCAATTAGAATTAATCCAGGAAACATTGGAAATATAGAAAGAGTAAAAGCTGTTACAGAAGCTTGTAAAGCTAAAAATATTCCAATAAGAATAGGTGTTAATTCTGGTTCTTTAGAAAAGGACATTTTAGAAAGGGATGGAAAACCTACTGCTAAGGGGCTAGTTGAATCAGCTTTAAGACATGTTAAGATTTTAGAAGAATTAAACTTTTATGATATAGTAATATCAATTAAATCTTCAGATGTACCTATGATGATTGAAGCTTATAGATTAATGAGCACAAAATGTAATTATCCATTACATTTAGGAGTTACTGAATCTGGTACTGTGTTTAGAGGAACTATAAAATCAACTCTTGGTATAGGAACTTTATTAGCAGAGGGAATTGGTGATACTATAAGAGTATCATTAACTAGTGATCCAATAGAAGAAATTAAGGTAGCAAAAGAAATGTTAATTGCTTTAGGTTTAAGAAAGCAAGGAATGACATTTGTATCTTGCCCTACATGTGGTAGAACACAAATAAACCTTATAAAAATTGCAGAAGAAGTAGAAAAGAGGCTTGAAAAGTGCAATAAAAATATTAAGGTTGCAGTTATGGGATGTGTTGTAAATGGACCAGGTGAAGCAAGGGAAGCTGATATTGGTATTGCTGGTGGAAAAGGTGAAGGATTAATCTTCAAAAAAGGTGAAATAATTAAAAAAGTTAAAGAAGAAGACCTTATAGAAGAATTAATGAAAGAAATAGAAAACTTATAATATTATAAAAAAAATTTTAATAAGGATAAATTAAGCTTAAAATCTTAATTTATCCTTATTTTTTATTAAATTAGAAAGTTAATTTATATAATATTTTAAGCTGTTCTACATATATTGTTAGTAAACTAGAATATTTAAAAAAAATGGAGTGATGTAAAGATGGATGATAATGCCCTGATATTGATTGTTGTTATTGCTATTCTTATTATTATGTCAGCATATTTTTCAGCAACAGAAACTGCTTTTTCTAGCTTGAATAAAATAAAATTAAAAAATTTAGCTGCAAATGGAAGTAAAAGAGCTGAAAATACAATAAATCTTGATAAAAAATTTGATAGTATACTTTCAACAATATTAATAGGCAATAATATAGTGAATATAGCATCAGCATCTATAGCAACTATAGTTTTTACTAAATATTATGGAGATGCAGGTGTAACAATATCAACAATCGTTATGACTATAGTTGTATTAATATTTGGGGAAATATCTCCAAAAAGTTTATCAAAAGAAAGTCCTGAAAAATTTGCAATGTTTTCTACACCAATATTAAAAATATTAATGATTATATTTACACCATTAAATTTTTTATTTGGATTATGGAAAAAGATGATGTCTAAGATAATAAAGGTTGAAGAAATACCAATAGAAGTTGAAGATGAATTATTAACAATGGTAGAAGAAGCTGAAATTAAAGGCGGTATAGATGAACATGAAAGCAAATTAATTCGTTCAGCTATAGAGTTTAATGATTTAGATGCAGATCAAATCTTAACTTCTAGGGTGGACATGATTTCAATACCAAAGGAAACTACAATGGAGGATGTTAGAAAGGTTTTTAAGGAAAATAAGTTTTCCAGAATTCCTGTTTATGAAAATAATATAGACAATATAATTGGAGTAATTCATGAAAAAGATTTTTATGATGCATTAGATGAAAAAAAAGAAAATATTGATAGTATTATAAAGCCGATTTTATATGTAACATCAAATACTAAAATTTCAGAGCTTTTAAAAAAGTTTCAATATATTAAAAATCATATGGCAGTAGTTATAGATGAATTTGGGGGAACTATGGGGATTATAACACTTGAAGATGTATTAGAAGAACTAGTAGGAGAAATATGGGATGAACATGATGAAGTTGTAGAATATTTTAAGAAATTAGATGAAGGAAAGTATAATGTTATGTGCAGTGTTTCTTTATCAGATTTTTTTGAAGAATTTAATATGAAAGAAGAAATAGATGATTTTGAAGTACAAACTGTTAATGGATGGATTATAAAAGAATTTGGATATTTACCTAGTATAGGAGAAAGTTTTATATATAAGAATTTAAAAATTTCTATTTCTAAAATTGGAGATAGAAAGATAGAGGAAGTGATAGTTGAAAAGCTTAATGAACAAGTAGTTTAATTAAAATTAAAAAAAAGTAAAATACAATTGAGCATATTATAACTTATCAAAATTAAATTTTAATGGGGCTGTCGCACTAAAACTTTTATACACAATATATTGTTTTAAAAAATAAAAATTAATACAATATATTGTAGTATTTATTCTTAATGCGACATCCCCATTAAACTATAATGGAAAGTAAATTAACTATATGTTACAATATGTAATAGTTTAATAAAAATGGTAAAGGGTGAGGATGAAATGAATAAAGAAAATGAAAACAAAGTAACATTATCTACTGAAAGATTAGTATTAAGAGAATTTAATGAAAAGGATTTTTCAGCAGTTCATGCATATGCTTCTGATAAAGAAAATATAAAATATATGATATGGGGGTAAGGGATGAGAGTTGAGTTGAAGAGGGGTACATTAAATGATTTATTTACCCTTAAGGAGTTAGTATCTATGAATTATATAGATACTTGTGATAAAGACATTACACAAGCTTATATTACAGAATATATAGATAAAACTTTTACTATACCAAAGTTAAGTAAGGAACTTACAAGAGAAGATTCATTATTTTACCTTATGTATGTTGATAAAAAGTTAGTTGGATACACTAAATTAAATAAATATGAAGCACAGTTAGATATTAAGTCTCCAAAGTCATTAGAAATAGAAAAAATATATATTTTAAAGGATTATCAAAGTAAAGGATTAGGTAAAACTTTATTAAATGAAATAATTAGAATTGCAAAAAATGATAATAAGGAATTTATATGGAGCGGGGTATTAGAGAAAAATAAAAATGCAATTTCATTTTATAATAAAAATGGTTTTAAACAAATTGGAAGGTTTCCATTTAAGGTAGAAAACTATATTAAAACAGGCTTTATAATGCAAAGAGATATAAAGTAATATAGAAATAAGCTTTTGAAAAAATAAAAAAAGATATAATTAAAAATTAAAATATGAAAAGCTCCAAATTTAAAATTTGGAGTTTTTTTAATATAAATGGGATATATAAATAGATAAGGATTATAATAAACAATAATTATAATATTAATTTGGAAAGGTGGTTAAGGTATGGTTGATATATGTTTATTAGGATGTGGTGGAGGAATGCCAATGCCATTTAGAAGTTTATCATCAACAATTTTAAATTTTAAAGGTAGAAAAATTCTTATTGATTGTGGAGAAGGAACGCAAGTATCTATGAAAATTGCAGGAACAGGATTTAAAGATATAGATTTAATTTGCATAACTCATTGTCATGGAGATCATATTGTTGGACTTCCAGGTCTTTTAGCAACTATAGGAAATAGCGGAAGAATACAACCCTTAACTATAATAGGGCCAAGTGGAATTACGGAGGTAGTAAATGGGCTTAGGGTAATTGCTAAATATTTACCTTATGAAATAAATATAATTGAAAATCCAAAAGAAGTTAAATTTGATATAAATAAAGAAAAATTAGAATTATCAAAGGAAAATGGTCAATTAATATTAAGCTGTTTAGAGGTTGAACATTCATCGCCATGTTTAGGATATAGCTTTTATTTTAAGAGAGATAGAAAGTTTTCACTTGAAAAAGCTGAAGAAAATAATGTGCCTAAAGTTTTATGGAATAAGCTTCAAAAGGGAAATAATGAAAAAATAATTTATGATGGTAAAACTTATAAAAAAGAAATGGTACTTGGTGAAGAAAGAAGAGGAATAAAATTAAGCTTAATTACTGACACTAGACCTTTAAAGGATATAATAACATTTATAAAAGATAGCGATTTATTTATTTGTGAAGGAACTTATGGTGATGATGCAGACATTGAAAAGGCAATTAAGAATAAACATATGACCTTTAGAGAAGCTGCATTGCTTGCAAAGGAAGGAAGGTGTAAAGAAATGCTATTAACTCACTTTTCTCCATCTATGATTGAGCCAAAGGAATATGAAGAAAATGCAAAAAGCATTTTTGAAAATACAATTATAGGTGAAGATAGGATGAAAAAAGAATTAGCGTTTAAATAGTTAGCAGTTTTTAGTTAGTAGTTTGTAGTTTGGGTATAAATTCAGCTTAGTATGTGTAATACTTTGATTTTGAATAGGAGTAGGTTCATTTATTAATTCCTAAATTTTTAAAATTCATATTAACTTACCTTTTATCTTTCATCTAAAGTTTTATCTCATTATAACATTCATATATGTTAAGTGAAAAGCAAGATTGTTACAAATATAAAAATATTAAGGTATAATTTGTAATAAACAAACAAATTTTTAATATAAATACAATAATATTAGGAAACTATCTAATTTTGTAGTAAAATAGTAATTAAGGAATAAATTTGATATTAAGATAAAAGTATATTATAAATTTATATAGGAAAAGAGGTCAAAAGTTATGCTAAATGAAATCAACATAAAATTAAAAAAGTTAAAGAATGATGTTTCTTTAAAAAGTACATTAAATTGTGATATAGAAATGTTAGATAATAATTTAAACAAAGAAGAAAAAGAATTAAGATATTTAGAAAGACAATTAAATAAAGAAAAAAAACAAATGGATGATTTGAACAAGCTATCTATTTCTAATATATTTACATCTATATTTAAAAATAAAAAAAGTAAAAAAGAAAATCAAGAAAAAGAATATCTTGATGCAAAGGTAAAGTATGAAAAACAATTATTAATAGTAAATTCATTAAGAGAAAAAATAAAAATTAAAAGAAATGAACTTGATAAAATAGAAAATTGTGAAGAAGAATATGATAAATTAATGGACGAAAAAATAAATGTTCTTAAATTACAAGGAGATTATTTTACTAAAGAAAAAATAAGGCTTTTAGATGAAAAATTAAATGAATATTTAAAAATAAATGAAGATATTAGAAAAACACATAAGATTGGAAAAAATTTATTAGAAGAAGTTAAATTAGCAAAGCATGATTTAGAATGGTCAAAAAAATGGGGGAAGGTTGATATGGTAGCTAAAGATTCAATGTCTTCTATAGCTAAACAAAATAAAATAAGAAAGGTAAAATTAAAATTTGAAAATATAGAAAAATTAATAAATCAATTTAATAAGGAATTAGAAGATATAAAAATAAATAATTTAGAGTTTTCTAATATTACTTTTGCAATGGATATATTTTTTGATAACATATTTACTGATATTTCTGTACAAAGACAAATTAATGATTCAATAGAAGATATTGAAAGATTAGAAGATAAAGTTCAAAATATTTTATATAAATTGCAAATAAAAAATGAAGAAGTTATAAAAAAAATAAATAATGTAAAAAATGATTATATTTCATTTGTAGAGGAAGCAAGTTAAAGAAAGTTAATGCTATTTAAGTTAAATTTTAAATAGCATTAACTTTTTACTATTTTATCATTTAATTTAACATGTTTAAGAAGTAAAAATTTGTGCTATAATAATGTAGTTAAAAAATTATAAACACAGGGGGAAAAGGATTGAGTAAAGATATTATAAAAAAATTAACCCTTGAAATAAATAAGCATGAGAGTTTAGAGGATAAAGAACTTAAAATAATTAAGTTCCAGCTTTTAAGAAAAAGTATGATTTTAAAAGTTGTTTTAAGAGGTAAAGAAAAATTAACTCATGAAGAGGAAGAGTTAATAAAAAAGATTATTTGTAAGACTTTAATGATAAGAATTACAGTAGAAATAGTATTTTATAGAGATGCATCGGATATTTCTTTAGAGGAAGTAATAGAAAATCATTGGATTGAATGTATTTCAAGTACTATAAAAAATACACCTTTATGTAAAAGTCTTTTATTAAATTGTAAAAGGGAAATTAAGGATAATAAAGTTATCATATATAATGGATATGATAAATTAACAGAGCATTTAAAAGGAAAAAATGGAGAAAAATCACTAGAAGATACTGTAAAAACTGTGTTTGGAATTTCTTGTAGGTTTGAATTAAAGTTTGAGCCTGAAATGGAAGTAACAATAGATTTTGAAGCAAGAAAAAAAGAAGAAAAAGAATTGTTAAGTAAGGCAATGAAAGCAAGAGCACAAGAAGTAACGAAAAGTGTTACTGGTAATAAGTCTATAGAGAAAAGGCAAGCTGAAAAGAAACCTTATGAAAAAAGAGAAAATATTTATAAAAGAGAACAAAAAGCTGAAAATGCTATTTATGGAAGAAATATTTCTATTGAAGAAACTCCAATTAATGAAATAAATGAAAGATCAGGGTATGTTGCAGTTTTAGGAGAGGTATTTAAAGTAGATACAATGGAAACTAAAACAGGAAAGATAATTTTAACATTTTATATTACAGATTATACTAGTTCAATAACTGTAAAATGTTTCTTAAAGCCTCAGGAAAAAGATGAAGTTCTTGAAAATGTTAAAAAAGGACTTTATTGTAAAGTAAGAGGAGAAGCAATATATGATACTTATCAAAGAGAAGTTGTAATCATGGGAAGAGACATCTTAAAGATGAAAAAAGTAGAAAAAGTAGATTCAGTAGATGAAAAGAGAGTTGAACTTCATTGTCATACTACAATGAGTACAATGGATGGAGTTACACCAGTTTCTAAAATAGTTGAAAGGGCTGCAAAATGGGGGCATCCTGCTATAGCAATTACAGACCATGGAGGGGTTCAAGCTTTCCCAGATGCTCAAATAGCTGCAAAGAAAAATAAAATTAAGGTTCTTTATGGAGTTGAGGGATATTTAGTGGATGATGGAGTACCATTAGCATTAAATGAAAAAGGACAAAATTTAAATGATACCTATGTTGTATTTGATTTAGAAACAACAGGTTTTTCATCTAAAAATGATAAGATTATTGAAATTGGGGCTGTGAAAATTAAAAATGGAGAAATAATAGGTAACTTTAGTGAATTTGTTAATCCAAAAAGACCAATACCATATAAGATAATAGAACTTACAGGTATTAATGATGATATGGTTAGAAATGCAGAAACAATTGAAGAAATACTACCAAAGTTTTTAGAGTTTATTGGTGATAGTGTAGTTGTTGCACATAATGCTTCATTTGACTGTAGTTTTATTTCGAAAAATTGTAATGACTTAGGATTAACTTTTGAACCAACTATAGTTGATACCGTACCTTTATGTAGATTTTTATATCCAGAATTAAAATCTGTTAAGCTAAATATAGTTGCAAAGCATTTAGGAGTTAAGCTTGAAAGCCATCATAGGGCTGTAGATGATGCAAAGGCAACAGGAGATATATTACTTGAATGTATTAAAAAAACTAAAGAAGAAATGCAAATTGATACATTGGCAGAATTAAATAAGATTTTTTTAGAAAAGGTAGATATAAAAAAATTACCAACTTATCACATAATTATATTAGCAAAAACTCAAGCTGGAATAAGAAATCTTTATAAACTAGTATCAGAAGCCCATATAGATAATTTCTTTAGAAGACCTAGAACTAAAAAGTCAAGACTTATGGAAATGAGAGAGGGACTTATAATAGGTGGAGCTTGTGAAGCAGGAGAAATTTACAGAGCAATTATAGGTGGAAAAAGTGATGAGGAAGTAAAAGACATAATGAGATTTTATGATTATGCTGAAATTCAACCTATTGGAAATAATGCATATATGATTGAAAAAGGTTCTGTTAAGGATGAAGATGAGCTTAAAGATATAAATAGAAAAATATATAACTTAGCAAAGGAAATAAATAAACCTACTGTTGCAACATGTGATGTTCATTTTTTGGACCCTCATGATGAGGCTTTTAGAAGAATCATAATGGCAGGACAGGGATTTGGTGATGCTGATAATCAAGCACCTCTTTATCTAAGAACTACAGAAGAAATGTTAAAGGAATTTGCTTATTTAGGAGAAGAAATTGCAAGGGAAGTAGTGATTAAGAATCCAAATTATATTGCAAATTCTATTGATGATAATTTAAAGCCAATTCCAGATGAAACTTATCCACCTAAAATTGAGGGTGCAGATGATGATATAAGAAATATGACAATGAATAAGGTGCATTCAATTTATGGTAATCCTTTGCCAGAAGTTGTCCAAAAAAGATTAGATAAAGAATTAAACTCAATTATAAATAATGGTTATGCTGTGTTATATCTAATTGCACAAAAACTTGTTGCTAAGTCATATTCTGATGGATATTTAGTAGGTTCGAGAGGATCTGTTGGTTCTTCATTTGTTGCAACTATGTCAGATATAACAGAGGTTAATGGACTTCCACCTCATTATGTATGTCCAAAGTGTAAAAAATCACACTTTTTCTTAGATGGGTCTGTAAGCTCAGGAGCTGACTTAGAAGATAAGGAGTGTCCAGATTGTGGTGTTCCTTATATTAAGGATGGTCATGATATTCCATTTGAAACCTTCTTAGGATTTGAAGGTGATAAGGAACCAGATATAGACTTAAATTTCTCTGGTGATAACCAAGGAGATATTCATAAATATACAGAAGTTTTATTTGGAAAAGGATATGTATTTAAAGCTGGGACAATTGGTACTGTAGCAGAAAAAACAGCATATGGATTTGTTAAAAAGTATTTAGATCAAAAGGGACTTGTAGTATCGCAAGCAGAAATTGAAAGATTAACTATTGGATGCACAGGAATAAAAAGAACTACTGGTCAGCATCCAGGGGGAATTATGGTTGTGCCTAATTATACTGATGTGTATAATTTTACGCCAATTCAAAGACCAGCAGATGATTCAACATCTGATGTTACAACAACTCACTTTGATTACCATTCTATTTCAGGTAGACTTCTTAAGCTAGATATTCTAGGACACGACGATCCGACAGTACTTAGAATGTTACAAGATATAACAGGATTAGATCCTAAAACTATACCTCTTAATGACAAGAAGGTACTGTCTTTATTTACATCTCCAGAAGCCTTAGGAGTTACAAAAGCAGAATTAGAATGTGAAGTTGGCTCTTATGGATTACCGGAGTTTGGAACTAAGTTTGTTCGTCAAATGTTAGTTGATACTCAACCACAAACTTTTTCAGATTTAGTTAGAATATCTGGTTTATCACATGGTACTGACGTTTGGTTAAATAATGCTCAATATTTCATTAAGGAAGGATATACTACCTTAAGAGATTGTATTGCAACAAGAGATGATATCATGGTTTACCTTATGTACAAGGGGGTTGCACCCAAAACCGCCTTTACAATAATGGAAAGTGTAAGAAAAGGTAAGGGATTAACAGAAGAATTTGAAAAAACAATGAAGGAAAATAATGTTGAAGATTGGTATATAGAAAGTTGTAAAAGAATTAAATACATGTTCCCTAAAGGTCATGCTGTTGCATATGTTATGATGGCTGTTAGAGTAGCATATTATAAGGTATATTATCCTTTAGCATATTATGCAACATATTTTACAGTAAGAGGTGCTGATGATTTTGATGCAGACTTAATTTGTAAGGGAGAAACTGCAGTTCATGCAAGACTTCAAGAATTATATGAACTTGGAAATCAAGCAACTGTAAAAGATAAGGGGTTAATAACTGTATTAGAACTTTCTTTTGAAATGTATAAAAGAGGATTTAAAATGCTAAAAGTAGATTTATATGAATCGCATGCAACAAAATTCTTAATTGTAGATAATGCATTAAGACCACCTTTAAGTTCATTACAAGGGGTTGGAGTGAATGCAGCAAAATCTATTGCAGAAGCAAGAAAAGATGGAGAATTTATTTCAAAAGAAGATTTAAGATTAAGATCAAAGGTATCAAAGACTGTAATTGAAACATTAAGTAATCATGGATGTTTAGAAGGAATGTCTGAAACTAATCAATTATCATTATTTTAATATTTTAAAATAAAAAAGACTTATTATTAAATGAGAAAATGTATCTTTATATAAGGATATAATGGTATTTTAAAATCATTTAATAATTTGTTTTTTTTTATTATTTAGTAATATTATATAGTTAATTTACTAAGGGAAGTTATTAAATTATAACTTTTTCTATATTGCTTAAATTTATATTATAATAATGAAAAAACATTGTAATTAGAACAAATATTAATTTATTATCATAGGATATATTTAAGTAATAATTAAAGGAGATTAAAGTGAGCTATAATTCAATTTATGATATCATAGGATTGCACAATGAGGTAAATAGGTTAGAAACTCAAGCAAAATTAGGATGGAATAAAGAATTTAGAACATTAAAATGGTTAGGATTAAGAGATGGAATGAAAATATTAGATGTTGGAGCAGGTCCTGGAGCTTATACAGAACTTTTATTAGAAAATTTACCCAATAGTAAAATAACAGCTTTAGAAATAGATAAAAACCTATTATCAATAGCTAAAGATAGATTATGTGAATATCCAAAAGAAAGATTAAGCTTTAAATATGGTTCAATAAATAATTCTGGACTAAAAGAAAATTCTTTTGATTTTGTTATTTGTAGATTTGTGTTTCAGCATTTAGAAAAACCATTAACAGGAGCAAGAGAAATTTATAAAGTTTTAAAGCCAGGGGGAATAGTTGCAATTATTGATTCAGATAGGGGTATGTATGGAGTTAGTGACCCAGATATATTATTTAAAAGTGGAAGAGGATTTATTACTCAAATAGAAAAAAGGACAAGGTGGAATAGGGAAGTAGGCAGAAAGCTTATAAAAATTTTAAAATATGAAGGTTTTGATAAATTAGATTTTGAGGCAGTAACAATTCATAGTGACTTGGTAGGTATAAAAAATATTATTGGATATCAAGAGGTTCCACCTGAATTAATAAAAATTGTAAGCAGAAATAATCCAAGATTAGGAAGAATAATGAGGTTATGTTGTGATAAAAATGAAAGGGAAAATTGTACTATAATTTTTCTAAATTTAATAGCAAAAGGGCAAAAGCCAATTATAACATAAAATAAAGGGGATGTCGCATTAAGAATAAATACTACAATATATTGTGTTTATTTTTATTTTGTAAAATAATATATTGTGTATAAAATTTTTAGTGCGACAGCCCCATTACTAGTTGTACCACCACTTAGATATAGAATTTTTTTTAGGATAATTAAAGTTTTGTGTATTTTTAATTAAAGTTTTATTATTATATAAATTAATACAATTAAAAGATAAATTTATAAATAATAATGGGATAATAAAAAATATTTTTTTCATCATAACCTCCTTAAAAATAAAATATTATATTAATAATATCCCACATATTTATATTAAATATTTATATGATAAAAGCTCAGTATAAAAATATAAATTAATACTGAGCTTTTATTTATGTTCTAAAATCAAATTTTGTAGAACATCTTTTACAAGTAACGACTATGTTTCCTTTTTTTCTTGGAAGTCTTAATTTTTGTTTGCAGTTAGGACAAGTAGTTATTTTATAATTACGAAATTCATTAAATTTATGTTTTATATTGTTAAATAAGATAACAAAGTTATTTAAATCATAATTTTGTAAATTATAAGGTATAGATTTACCGAACTTATTTAATAATTTATTTGTATATGTATAAAATACATTATATTCTTCTTTTCTTTTATAAATCTTCTTTGAAAATGCTCTGTAAATAGCATAAATTAATATTAATAATCCTAAAATTCTTGTTATATCAAAAACATTAAGTATAAAAGATAATAAAATAAGTACTATAGATAATAAATCAAATCCATAAGTGCCTTTTAAAAAATCCATTTAATCACTCCTAAAAAATATAAATTTTATGATAATTATAATATAAATTAAATGCTTGTACAATTTAAAATATAATAATAAATAATGAATAAAAAATTAATAATAGGAAAATATAAAAGTGTAGTCAGTTAGTTACAAAGTAACTGATGATGATTATGGGGCGTTGCAGTAAAAAATGCAACGTCTTTTGTTTTTATAATTTGGTTTTTAAATATAAAAATATTAATAATTGAATTATTAATATTAAAGGAAAACCTAAAGTAAATTTTAAGTGTTTAGTCTTATGTCTAAAAGTATATATTCCTAGTATTTCACCTAAACTTCCACCTAAAATACATAAGATAAAAAAAGATTTTTCACTAATTCTCCATTTATGTAATATAGCTCTTTTTTTATCAACATACATTAAAATAAACGATAGTAAATTTATTAATAAAAAATATATAAATATTAATTTCATATAATCTCCTAAAAATAAAAAACACTGATTTTTAATTCAGCGTTTTAATAAAGTTATTTTTCTTCACCTTTAATTAATCTTACTATATTAGCCTTATGTCTCCAAAAAACAAGTAAACAAGCAAATAACGTTGCATAAACATAATATTTATCATAACCAAGTAGCAATGTAGATAAAAATAATGTTACACCTGCTGCTAATGAGCGTATTGAAACTATTTTAGTAAATAATTTTAAACCAAAAAATATAATTGCTGTAATTATAAAAGGAATAGGTACAACAATCATAAATGCTGCAGCTGAAGTAGCAACACCTTTACCACCTTTAAATTTTAGAAAAATAGTATAGTTATGACCTAAGATAGCTGCTATAGCAACCAATGATAAACTTAAACTTTCATTAGTGTTTAAAATGTGTGTCCAAATCAAAATTCTTGTTAATAATACGGGAATTATAGCTTTTAGCATATCACAAATAGCAGTAATTTTTGAAAGTTTTTCTCCAGCAATTCTTTTAACATTTGTTGCCCCTATATTTCCACTTCCATAATCTCTAACATCTTTATTAAGCTTTTTCTTTACTAAAATATATCCAGTAGGAATTGATCCCATAAGATAAGAAAAAACGATTAGTAATGGTAACATGGATACCTCCTCAATATATATATTTACATAAATATAATATTTAAGAATGTTAAAATATGCAAGAGATATTTGGTGATTTTAAACTTACATATAAATAGTGCAATAAATTTTTTAATAATTTAATATATTCAAAGAATATTACTTTTAGTTAATTTAGAAATATTTAAATAATATTGATAATTAGTTTAATATAATTCATAAGAAAATGATAAACATAAAATTAAGATATTTAGGAAAATATAAATTATATAATTGCGGCAGAAAACCTAAGGAAAAAATTTATAACAATATAAAATACTAGAAAAATAAGAAAAAATGTGAATAAAGCGAGAAAAAGCTACTAAAATCTTGAATTATAAAAGTAAAAATGTTGACAAATATTATTAAGTTGTCGTATTCTGTAAAAGTGTGAAATTTTATTTTAACATTTTATTGTATTAAAAAAAGTATGAGGTGAATTATCAATGGGAATAAGACTAGAAAATCTAGTTGTAAAATTTGGAGATTTTAACGCAATTAATAATGTTACGTTACAAATACCAAAAGGAAAATTAGTTTCATTATTAGGTCCGTCAGGTTCAGGGAAATCAACTACATTATTTACGATTTCTGGAATACATAAACCTTTTAGTGGGAAAATATTTTTTGGGGATAAGGATGTAACAGGATTAGAACCAGAAGAACTTGGAATAGGGCTTGTTTTCCAAAACTATGCACTATATCCACACATGACAGTAAGAGAAAACATAATGTTCCCTTTAAAGAATTTAAAGTGGAACAAAGAAGAAGCTGAAAAGAGAGTAATAGAAGTTGCTGAAATAGTAAAAATAGCTAATCAGTTAGATAAAAAACCAGCTCAACTTTCAGGGGGACAACAACAAAGAGTTGCAATTGCAAGAGCTTTAGCTAAAAAGCCAGATATTCTTCTTTTAGATGAACCATTATCTAACTTAGATACAAAGTTAAGAGTTGAAACAAGACAAGAAATAAGAAGAATTCAAAAAGAAACTGGTGTTACAGCTATATTCGTAACACACGATCAAGAAGAAGCAATGTGTATTTCTGATGAAATAGTATTAATGAAAGATGGAGCAATCCAACAAGTTTCTTCACCAACAGATATCTATATGAATCCTATTAATAAATTTGTTGCTTCTTTCATAGGAAGTCCAGAAATGAACTTTATTAATGTTGATTTAAAAGATGGAGTTGGTACTTTAGATACTTTAACTATGGAAAATTTACCAAAGAATAAGAATAAAGCAATTATTGGAGTAAGAGCAGAAGATTTTGAGGTAGCAGAAAAAGGTCTTAATACTAAAGTTGTTACAGTAGAAATATTAGGTAGAGAAAGATTATTAACATTAGAGCATGCGGGAAAAGAATATAAGATGCTAGTTGATAAAGAATTCTTTATAGATGAAGGAGCACAATTAACAATCAGACCTAAGGCTGGAAAGTGTTATGTTTTTGATGCTGAAAGTGAGGAGTTCATAACAAAATGTTAAAGAAAAATAGAAAAGGATATTTATATTTACTACCTGCACTTATTATACTTAGTGTTTTTGTATTTTATCCTATAATAAACACTATTATTTTTAGTTTTGATGAAACTAAGGCTAAGGGATTTGTTTTTGGTTTTGGATCTTATAAATACTTATTCCAAGATAAAAGATTTTTACAATCTTTATTAAACACTGTGATATATGCAGCAATAGTACCAGCATTATCAGTATTTATTTCACTTTTACTTGCAAATGCACTTGTAAGTATTAAAAATGAAAAGGTTAGAGGGATATTCCAAAGTATATACTTCTTACCATATGTAACATCTCTTGTTGCAATAGGGATAGTATGGTCATGGTTATTTAATTCAGAATATGGAATAATAAATTTCTTTTTGGAAAAGATAGGTATTAACCCTATAAACTGGTTAAGTGATCCTAAATATGCAATGGTAGCATTAATAATATTTGCTGTTTGGAAAAGTTTGGCGTTTAATACTTTAATATTAACAACAGGGATTGCATCAATTAATCCTCAATATTATCAAGCAGCTAAGATTGACCAAGCAACTAGTGGAACAATATTTAGACAAATTACAGTTAAGTTAGTTTCACCTATGATTGCATATACATACGTTATTAGTTTAATTGCTTCATTTAAGGTTTATACTGAAGTATATGTTCTTTTTGGAGGGCGTACATTAGATGGAGCAGTATCAACTGTAGTTAGATATATAATAGACAGATTCTATGGGGATCAAGATTTTCCATTAGCATTTTCAGCTTCAGTTGTTCTTTTAGTTATTATATTAACAGTAACTTTAGTTCAAAAAACTGTTGCACGTAATAAGATTCATTACTAAGAGGTGTAAAAATGAAAACTACAAATAATATAAAAGCAGCCATTAAATACTTCTTATTAGTTGCCTTTGCTATTGTAACGCTATTTCCATTTTATTGGATGATAGCATCTTCATTAAAATCAAGCTTTGAAGTTATTCAAACACCACCAACAATGGTACCGGATAAATTCATGTGGAGTAATTTTAGTACTGCATTATCAATGGCTCCTTTTGGAAGATATTTTATAAATACTATAATAGTTACAGCATTAAGTATAGTTACTACTGTAGTAGTTGCTATTTTATCAGCATTTGCTTTTTCACATCTTGAGTTTAAGGGAAGAGATTTAATATTTTCAATTTTCTTAGCATCAATGATGATTCCAGGAGAAGTACTTATTGTAACAAACTTTAAAACTATTTCAACACTAAAAATGATAGATAGTTATAGTGCTTTATTTGTGCCATATATGGCAAATGTATTATATATATACATGCTTAGAGAATTCTTTTTAAAGATTCCAAAACAGCTTTATTATGCTGCGAAGGTTGATGGAGCAAGTGATTGGAAATTTTTATGGCAAATAGTTGTGCCTATGGCAAAACCATCAATAATAACAATTTGTATATTAGTTGGTATAAATTCATGGAATGCATTCTTATGGCCTTTATTAGTTACTAATAGTGATAATATGAGACTTCTTGCAAATGGATTAACAGCATTCCAATCAGATGTAGGAAGCAGATATGAATTATTAATGGCAGCATCAACAATAATAACAATGCCAATAGTTATAGTTTATTTATTCTTACACAAGAAAATTATGAATGGTATATCAATTGGGGGGACTAAGGGATAACCAAAATTAGATTTTTAAGAAAAATATATTTTGAAAGATTAAATATTAATAAATTAATTATCTTATGTACTAGCAATTATATTTTGATAATTTAAATAAAGACTAATTTTTGTCTTTCAAATATATTTTCTTATAAATAAATATATATAAGGTTTTAGAGGTGAAAACAATGAAAAAAAGATTATTAGCATCTTTAATGGCTGCAACAGTTGCAGTTACAACATTAACTGGATGCGGAAAAACTGATTCATCAAAAAGTTCAGAAATAGTTACTGAATTAACAGGACCAGTTTCAATTGAAATGTGGCACTATATGACTGGTAAACAATCTGAAGTATTACAAAGTATAGTTGATGATTTCAATGCAAACAATGGGAAAGGAATAACAGTTACTGCTTTAAGCCAAGGAGCAATTCCTGACTTAAACAAAAAGATAATAGCAGCATCACAATCAAATACATTACCTGCAATAGTTAATATTTATCCAGATGCAGCAACAGGATTAATTAACGATAAAAAAATTGTTAATTTAAGTTCATATATAAATGATGACACAGTAGGAATGAAAGATGATATAAAAAATGACTTTATACCAGATTTCACTAAAGAATTATCTCAATGGGGAGAAAATAAAGTTTACGGATTACCAATGACTAAATCAACTGAAGTTCTATATGTTAATAAAAACCTATTAGAACAATTAGGTTACACTACAGATGATTTAAAAGATTTAACGTTTGAAAAGTTAGCTGAAATTTCTCAAAAAGCTTATGATGAATTGGGAATAGCTGGATTTGGATTTGATTCATCATCAAATGCCTTTATTTCTACTTTAAAAGAAGATGGTAAAGATTTCGTTCAAATGGATGGAAAGATAAATATTCAAAATGATTGGGCTAAAAAGTTCATGCAATTCTTTAGAGAAAAGACTCAAAGTGGAGCATTTAGAGTTGTTGGAGAAGACAAGTTCTTATCAGGGCCATTTTCAAATCAAAAGATATTATCTTACCAAGGTTCATCAGCTGGATTTGCACATATAAATAACAATGATGAATTTGAAATTGCTGTTGCGGAAGTTCCTCACTTTGAAGGAAAAGATAAAGCTATAATACAACAAGGGGCTTCTTTATTTATTACAAACAATGTATCTGCAGAACAACAATATGCAGCATATGAATTTATAAAGTTTGCTACAAATACTGAAAATACAGCGAAGTTTGCTACATCTACTGGATATTTACCAGTAAGAAAATCAGCTCAAGATACTGATACAGTAAAAAATCTTTTAGCTGACTCTACTTCTTTATTTGGTAAGATTTATAATGTAGCATCAGAATCTTTAAAATTTGCTTATTTTACACCAGCAATAAACAATGCTCAATCAGCTAGAAGTGTTGCTGAAGAAAAATATGCATCATATGTTACAGGAACATCAGATGATGTTGATGCAATGTTAAAAGAAATGAATGCACAAGTTGAAACTTCTATAAGTCGTCAATAAAATAATTTTTAAATTCTACCCTACTTATTATAAGTAGGGTATTTTTTATTTTAAATATTATTAGTATAATATAGTTGTAAATTAAGGAGGTTAATATTAATGAAAGAAAAATTAATGAAAGATATAATAAATAAAATTGAAGAGTATGATACTATTGCAATATATAGACATGTATTTCCAGATCCAGATTCATATGGTTCACAAACAGCATTAAAAAGTATAATTAATAATACATATCCAAATAAGAAGGTTGTAATTTTAGGAGAGCATTCTAAAAATTTAGAATACATAAACAAAATGGATGAAGAAATTGAATTAGATGAAAATTCATTAGCTATTATTGTAGATGTAGCAAACAAAGAAAGAGTTGATAATCAAAGTTTTAATAAATGTGGTTATATTATAAAAATAGATCATCATAAACCTTTTGATGAACCTTTTGAGCATTTAACTTTTGTTGATACAAATTATTCTTCATGTAGTGAAATGATTTTAGATTTATATTTAAGTAATTCAGATAAGCTTAAAATAGATGAAAAAGGAAGAAAAGCAATATATACAGGGATTGTTGGAGATACAGGAAGATTTGCATATATAGAAGATCCTACTGAATTATTTAAAAAATTATCTAATATAACTTATGGTCTTGAAACAAAGGATATTTATGCAAATATGTATAGACGTGAAGAAAAAGAGTTAAAATTTTTAGGATATATATATAGCAATTATAAAACTACGGAAAATGGATTAGCATATTTAAAGGTTCCTAAAGAAGTTGTAAGAGAATTTGAATTAGAAACTATTAGGGCTGCTAGAATGGTTAATGCTCTTCAAGATACAGCTGGTATAATAAATTGGAACTTCTTTGTTGAAAAAGATGAAGATGGAATTTTATGTGAATTTAGATCTAATGGGCCTAAGGTTAATGATATTGCAGCAAGCTTTGGGGGTGGCGGTCATATGTTGGCAGCAGGAGCAACATTAGCTAATTGGGAAAAGGTAGATGAAATAATTAAAGCATTTGATGAAAATTGCAAAGAATATAAAAAAAGCAATTAAATATTTATAATAAAGATACCTAAAGACAAAATTATAAAAATGTCTTTAGGTATCTTTTTGTGTAAAAAAATATTTCAAATGAGTAATAATATGGTATAATTAATATGTATTTTACTTAATTAGTAATTAATTACAAATTAAGCGAAGTATAATTTGGTTTAAAGAGTGTTTATATTTAATTTATATGGAAGTTAAATATAAAAAAGAGAAAAGGAGATTTGTGGGAGGAGCAATATGGCAAGATTTACATTACCAAGAGATATTTATCATGGAAAGGGAAGTTTAGAAGTATTAAAAACATTAAAAGGGAAAAAAGCTATTGTAGTAGTCGGTGGCGGTTCAATGAAGAGATTTGGATTTTTAGATAAAGTAGAATCTTATTTAAAAGAAGCTGGATTAGAAGTAAAGTTAATAGAAGGTGTTGAACCAGATCCATCAGTAGAAACTGTTATGAAGGGTGCAGCTATTATGAGAGATTTTGAACCTGATTGGATAGTTGCAATGGGTGGAGGATCACCAATAGATGCAGCAAAAGCAATGTGGATTTTTTATGAATATCCAAATTTTACTTTTGAACAAGCTGTTATACCATTTGGATTACCAGAGCTTAGACAAAAGGCAAAATTTGTTGCAATACCATCTACATCAGGAACTGCGACAGAAGTTACAGCATTTTCAGTAATTACAGATTATAAGGCAAAAATTAAATATCCTTTAGCTGATTTTAATTTAACTCCAGATATAGCAATAGTAGATCCAGACTTAGCACAAACAATGCCAGCTAAGCTAGTTGCACATACAGGTATGGATGCCTTAACTCATGCTATTGAAGCTTATACAGCATCATTAAGATCAAATTTTTCAGATCCATTAGCATTAAAAGCTATAGAAATGGTTAATGAAAATTTAGTTAATTCTTTTAATGGTGATGAAGAGGCAAGAAGTTTAATGCATGAAGCACAATGTTTAGCTGGTATGGCATTTAGTAATGCTTTATTAGGAATAGTGCATTCAATGGCTCATAAAGTTGGAGCCGTATTTCATATTCCACATGGATGTGCAAATGCAATATTCTTACCTTATGTTATTCAATATAACAGAAAGGAATGCGAAAATAGATATGCAGATATAGCTAGAGTATTAAAATTAGAAGGAAAAAGTGATAGTGAATTAACAAATTCATTAATTAATAAAATAAGAGAGTTTAATGTTGCACTTAATATTCCAGCAACTATGAAAGAATATGGTATTACTGAAGTAGATTTCTTAGCAAATGTTAAACATATAGCACACAATGCTGTATTAGATGCATGTACAGGATCTAATCCTAGAACTATAGATGATGAAACAATGGAAAAACTTCTTTCATGTACATTCTACGGAAGTGAAGTGAAACTTTAGGATAGTAGGTAGCAAGTGACAAGGGATAAGTGACAAGTGACAAATTATAGGATAAGGAGCGATGAGTAGTTAAAAGTGATAAGTTACAAGTTAAGGAGTTTCTTAAAATATATTTATTTAAATTCAGCATTAGCTGAATTTATACCTTAACTTGTTACTTGCTACTTAAAACTTGTCACTAACTATAAAATGGGGGTATTAATTTGTATAAAATAACGAATAAAAGATTATTAACTGATAATATTTACTTAATGGATATTGAAGCACCTAGAGTAGCAAAATCTGCTCAACCAGGACAATTTATTATTATTAAAAATAATGAAAAGGGAGAGAGAATTCCTTTAACAATAGCAGATTATAATAGGGAAGAAGGAATAGTAACAATAGTTTTTCAAACTGTAGGTTATACAACTAAAGAATTAGCAAAGTATGAAGTTGGAGACTATGTGAAAGATTTTGTTGGACCATTAGGTCAACCAAGTGAGTTAATACATGAAGATTTAAATCATTTAAAAGATAAAAAGCTTATATTTATTGCTGGTGGAGTAGGGGCAGCTCCAGTATATCCACAAGTTAAATGGTGTCATGAAAATAATATTGATGTTGATGTTATTATTGGAGCAAGAAATGAAGAGCTTATTATATTAGAAGAAGAAATGAAAAAAGTTGTTAAAAACTTATATATATCAACAGATGATGGCTCTTATGGATTTGATGGTAGAGTTACAGATTGTTTAATTGACTTAGTTGAAAATCAAGGGAAAAAATACGATCATGCAATAGTGATAGGGCCTATGATAATGATGAAGTTTATGAGTGCTCTTACAAAGAAATTAGAAATTAAAACTACAGTTAGTTTAAATCCAATTATGGTTGATGGAACAGGAATGTGTGGTGCATGCAGAGTTACTGTTGGAGATAAAGTTAAATTTGCATGTGTAGATGGGCCAGAATTTGATGGACATTTAGTAGATTTTGATGAAAGCATGAGAAGACAAACTCTTTATAAAAGTGAAGAGGGAAGAGCTATGTTAAAGTTAGAGGAAGGCGAAACACATCATAGAGAAGGTTGCGGATGCGGAGGTCATAAGTAATATGAATAATGTAGTTGATAGAATGAAAAGAACACCTGTTGTTGAACAAGAAGCTAGCATAAGAGCTAAGAATTTTGAAGAAGTATGTTTAGGATATGATGAAGAAAGAGCGTTTAAAGAAGCAAATAGATGCTTAGGATGTAAAAATCCTAAATGTGTTAGTGGATGCCCGGTATCTATAGATATACCAGGATTTATTTCAAAGCTTAAAGAAAATAATATAGAAGGGGCAGCAAAAGAAATAGCAAAGTATAGCTCATTACCAGCAGTTTGTGGAAGAGTTTGTCCTCAAGAAACACAATGTGAAGGAAAATGTGTTTTAGGAATAAAAGGTGAAGCTGTAGCAATAGGTAAACTAGAAAAGTTTACTGCAGATTGGGCCAGAAAAAATGATATTGATCTTTCAAGCAAAGGGGAATCTAAAGGAAAAAGAGTTGCTGTTATAGGTTCAGGGCCAGCAGGACTTACTTGTGCAGGGGATTTAGCAAAGAAAGGTTATGATGTTACTATTTTTGAGGCATTACATGAAGCAGGTGGGGTTTTAGTATATGGTATTCCAGAGTTCAGATTGCCAAAAGATGAAGTTGTAAAAAAAGAAATAGAAAATATTAAAAAGCTTGGAGTTAAGATTGAAACTAATGTAATAGTAGGCAGAACAGTAACAATAGATTCTTTAGTAGAAGATGATGGCTTTGATACTATATTTATAGGTTCAGGTGCAGGGCTTCCTAAATTTATGGGTATACCAGGTGAAAATTCTAATGGTGTTTTTTCTGCAAATGAATTTTTAACAAGAGTAAATTTAATGAAGGCATTTAAAGAGGAATATGATACTCCAGTAAAAGTAGGTAAAAAGGTTGCTGTAGTTGGAGGAGGAAATGTTGCAATGGATGCAGCAAGAACTGCATTAAGGCTAGGAGCAGAAACACATATTATATATAGAAGAAGTGAAGCTGAGCTTCCAGCAAGACTTGAAGAAGTACATCATGCAAAAGAAGAAGGTGTTATATTTGATGTATTAACTAATCCTACTGAAATTTTATGTGATGAAAATGGATGGGTAAAAGGAATGAAATGTGTTCAAATGGAACTTGGGGAACAAGATCAATCTGGTAGGAGAAGGCCTGTAGTTAAAGAAAACTCAGAGTTTATTATGGAGGTAGATACTGTTATTATGTCTTTAGGAACATCACCAAATCCACTTATATCTTCTACAACAAAGGGATTAGAAATCAATAAATGGAAGTGCATAGTTGCAGATGAGGAAACTGGATTAACTACTAAAGAAGGGGTTTATGCAGGAGGAGATGCAGTTACAGGTGCAGCAACAGTTATTTTAGCTATGGGTGCAGGTAAAAAGGCAGCTATGGCAATAGATGAGTATTTAAGTAATAAATAACAAGAAAACTAATTGACAATTTTATAATAAATTAATAAAATTATCTTATAACTCCAAAGTTATTATCTTTCTTTGGGGTTTTTCTTTATAATAATGGAAAGTAACAGTAGGTGGGAAAATGAAATTAACTAAAGTACAAGATAGATTTATAAAAAATAAAAATATGGGCTTTTCATTGATGAAAGGAAAATCATTAACAGGAAAGACATTAACAGCTTTGCATAGAGTTATAAATTTAGAAAATAATTATTGTATATATAATAATGATAAAATATTATATATTTCTTTAGAGCATGATAAAGCTAGGGAAAATGAAAGATTATATAAAGATATAAGCAAAAAAGAAAAATTTTATTCTTTATTTTCATTAAATGAAAAGAGAGTAAGTTTTAATTCAATAAAATTATTAATTGAAAAATATTCTAATAAATATTTAAAATATAAAAATAAAAATTTAAAATTAATATCTTTTGAAAAGGGAATTGAATTTTTAAAACATGAAGAATTTATAAAAAATTTAAATGAATTTTTAAAGAAATCTAAAGTTTTAAAACGAATTTCTATTGAAGAACTATACGATGAGATTTTATGGATTAAATCATGTAATTTTTCAAAAGAAGAATATGAAATTACTGAAAGAAAAGCAAGAAAATTTAGGTGTGTTAAAAATTCATTTACAAGAAAAGCAATATATACATTGATGGAAGTATATACAAATTTATTAAGAAATTATGAATCTTATGATAAATATGATGAAACTATATTTGCAATTAAATACAGTAAAATTATAAATGATAAATACACTCATGTAGTTTTAGATAATGTAGAAGCCTTAACTAAGGGAGAAATAGAATTTGCAAAAAGTGTTTATTCAAATAATGCTCATTCTTCATTTGCATTTATTTTAAATAATGAAATAAAAAATAGCTATAATTGTTGGATGATTAAAGGAAGAAGGCTTAAAACTCTTGGTGCAGATTTTAAAGGAAAGAGCTTTAGCTTAAAGAAAGAATTTAATAAAGAAGAAAAATTAAATAATATAATAGAAAATAAATTTATAGATAAATTTGAATATGTAAATTTAAAATATAAAAATATTGTTGATTTTAATTTAGATAATGGGTCATCTAAAAAGGAAATTTATTTAGATGATAATATAATATTTTCTGAAGATGAATTAATAGACGTAAATGTTTATAGTGACATTGCAGCAGGAACTCCTATTGAAATGAATGATGAGGTAATAGAAAAGTTCCCATTGCCAAAAAGTTGGATAGAAAGAGGAAAAGATACATTTATACTTCATGTTAAAGGTGATAGTATGATTGAAAAAAACATCAATGATGGAGATATGGTAGTTATAAAGAAGCAAAATACTGCATTAAACAATGAAATTGTTGCTGCAAGTTTAAATGGGGAAGCCACACTTAAAACTTTAAAATTAAATGGGGACTCTCCTATGTTAGTTCCTGCGAATCCTAAATATAGTGAAATTTATTTAGAAGGAAAAGAAGTAAGTATTTTAGGGGTAGCAATAGGTATTATTAAAAATAAATTAAATTAATATAGGGGGCTAATATATGATTTCTAACAAAATGAAAACTATGGTTTCAAATAGTTCTGTAATTAGAGCAATGTTTGAAGAGGGAAAAAGACTTTCAGAAATTTATGGTGAAGAAAATGTTTTTGATTATAGCATAGGTAATCCTAATATAGAAGCACCTAGTGAAATAAAAGATATAATAATTAAAATTCTTAATGAAGAAAATCCAAATAAATTACATGGATATATGAATAATTCAGGATATGAGGATGTTAGAGAAGGTATAGCTGAAAATATAAATGTAAAATATAATACTAAGTTAAATTATGAAAATATAGTAATGACATGTGGAGCTGCAGGGGGATTAAATATTATTTTAAAAAGTACTTTAAATCCAGGTGATGAAGTGATTATATTTGCACCTTTTTTTGGTGAATATATAAATTATGTAAATAATTTTGATGGAAAAATTAAGATTATTTCAGCTGATACAAAGAGTTTTCAGCCCAATTTAAAAGAGTTAGAAAAAGAAATAACATCAAAAACAAAAGCTATAATTATAAATTCACCTAATAATCCAAGTGGTGTTATATATAATGAAAATACTATAATTAAAATGTCAAAAATTTTAAAAATGAAAGAAGAGGAATTAGGAAGTCAAATATATTTAATTTCTGATGAACCATATAGAGAAATTATATATGATAATGCAAAAGTTCCTTGTATTTTAAATTATTATGATAATTCTTTTATTGGATATTCTTATAGTAAATCATTGTCTTTACCAGGTGAAAGAATTGGTTATGTTGTTGTTAATTCAAAAATAAAAGACTTTAAAGAAATGGTAGCATCATTAAATATATCAAACAGGATTTTAGGGTTTGTTAATGCACCATCATTATTTCAAAGGGTAATAAAAGAAAGTTTAAATTTAGAAGTTGATTCTAATATTTACAAAAAAAATAGAGACTTATTATATAATCATTTAATTCAAATAGGATTTGAATGTATGAAGCCAGAAGGGACTTTTTATTTGTTCCCTAAATCACCAATTGATAATGATGTTAGGTTTTGTGAAGATGCAAAGAAATTTAATATTTTAGCTGTGCCAGGAAGTACATTTGGATGTCCAGGTTATTTTAGATTATCTTATTGTATATCTTATGAAAAAATTGAAAAATCCTTAAAGGCTTTTGATAATTTAATGAATTTATATAAAAGTTAAAATAAAAAAGTTATAAAATATTACATATTATAAAGCTTATTGAATAAAAACATTATATTTAGGGTAAGTTTAAAATGGGGAACGTAAAAGTTGCTTAGCCCCTTGTTTTTATTAGTAAAGTATGTTAGTATGTATAAAGAAGTAATTTACTAATAGCTAGGAAGCATAGAGTGGGGCAGGTTCCCGCTCTTTCTATTTGAACGCAACTACTTTTTTAGTTGCGTTTTTACATATATATTTTTTAAATTACTTAAAAATTGAATATTGTAAAGGAGGATAATTATGAAAAATGATGCCTTAGTTAATGAAATTTACGAAATGGTAAAGCCAATAGCTGATGAACTTAACTATGATATATATCATGTAGAATATGTTAAGGAAAATGGAGAATTATATTTAAGAATATATATAGAAAAAGATGGCGGCATCACTTTAAGTGATTGTGAAGCTCTTTCAAGAAGAGTTAGTGATCTTATGGATGAAAAAGACCCAATTAAAGATCCTTACTTCTTAGAAGTATCATCACCAGGATTAAATAGAACATTATTTACAGAAGAACACTATAAAAGATTTATAGGAAGAGAAGTAATGGTTAAGTTTACTAAATCTGTTGATGGAAAGAAAAATATTAAAGGTATTTTAAAAGAAGTTAATGAAGATAGTATAGTTGTTGAAGCAGACCAATTAATTAATATACCAAAAGATAAAATCAAGTCTGTAAATATTGAAGGGGAAATATAGTAAGGAGGGTATTTAAGATGAACCAAGAGTTTATAGGTGCTCTTAAAGAAATAGTAAAAGATAAAGGTATTAGTGAAGATTTATTATTCACAACAATAGAAGATGCATTAGTTGCTGCATATAAGAAAAATTATGCTGGACCAACATCATCTGCACAAAATGTAAAGGTAACAATTGATAGGGAAACAGGTGAAATACATGTTTACTCTCAAAAGGTTGTAGTAGAAGAAGTTTTTGATAATGTTACAGAAATAGGTTTAGAAGAAGCTCAAGAAATAAAGCCTACTTATGATTTAGATGATGTTGTTGACTTTGAAGTTACTCCAAAGAACTTTGGAAGAGTTGCAGCTCAACTTGCTAAGGGTGTAGTTACTCAAAGAATAAGAGAAGCTGAAAGAAGTATAATATATGGTGAATATAAAGAAAAAGAATATGATATTATCACTGGAACAGTTTTAAGAGAAGATAAAGGAAATGTTTTTGTTAACATTGGAAAACTTGAAACTGCAATAGGACCAAATGAACAAATTCCTAGAGAAAAATATAAATTTAATGAAAAAATTAAATTATATGTTGTTGAAGTTAAAAATACTTCAAAGGGAGCTCAAATTATAGTTTCTAGAACACATCCAGGATTAGTTAAGAGATTATTTGAATTAGAAGTTCCTGAAATATATGAAGGTGTAGTAGAAATAAAGAGTATTTCTAGAGAAGCTGGTTCAAGAAGTAAGATAGCAGTAGTTTCTCATGATGAAAATGTTGATCCAATGGGTGCATGTGTTGGACCTAAGGGTGCAAGAGTTCAAAATATAGTAAATGAACTTAAGGGTGAAAAAATAGACATAATTAAGTGGAGTAAGAATCCAGAAGAATTTATAGAAAATTCTTTAAGTCCAGCAAAAGTTTTAAGTGTAACTGTTGATGAAGATAAAAAATCAGCAAAAGTAATTGTTGATGATAGTCAATTATCACTTGCTATTGGTAAGGAAGGACAAAACGTAAGATTAGCTGCAAAATTAACTAATTGGAAAATAGACATAAAAAGCAAATCACAAGCAGAAGCAGAAGCAACAGAAATTGTAGAAGAATAGGGGGATTTTTTATGAAAGTAAAAAAAATACCTTTAAGAATGTGTACTGGATGTATGGAAATGAAACCTAAAAAGGAACTTATAAGAGTTGTTAAGAGCCAAGATGGTGATGTTTCTGTTGATTTAACTGGTAAAAAAGCAGGAAGAGGTGCTTATATTTGTAAAAATATAGAATGTTTAGAAAAAGCTTTTAAAGCTAAAAGATTAAGCAGAAACCTTGATGTTGCAATAGATGAAGAAATATACAACAAATTAAGGGATGAGATAGTTAATGAATAAGTTTTTTAATTTTTTAGGTCTTGCTAAAAGATCAGGAAATTTAGTTGAAGGATACAGCAAATGTGATGAACAAAGAAACAAAGTGAAATTTCATCTTATTATATTAAGTGATGATGCTTCAAATAGTACAAGAAAGAAATTTAAAAATCACTGTGCTGCAAAGGGAATTCCGATTATAGAAGACTTTTCAAAAGAACAACTAGGAAGCCCAATTGGAAGAGAGGAAGTAAAAGTTTTAGCTGTGTTAGATAAAAATATGGCTCAAAAACTAATAGCCTTATACCAAAATGAAGAAGGAAGAAATTAACCGGGGGTGATTTTATTGTCAAAAATCAGAGTATATGAATTGGCAAAAGAGTTAAATGTAAGCTCAAAAAATTTAATAAATTTATTAATGGAAGAGTTTGGCGTTGAAGTGAAAAATCATATGAGTGTAATAGAAGATGAGGATGCTACACTTATAAAGGAATTATTAGGAGATACGTCTAGTGAATCAGAAGGAAAGAAAAGTCTCGTAGATGAATATGAAGATGAATTATCTGAATCACTTAATAAAGGTGTAAAAAGAAAGAAGAAAAACAAAAAAGAATTAGAAAAAGAACAAGTAGAGCAAAATGCTGAAGCGGCATGTGGAGTAATTGAAATTGGTGATACAATAACAGTTAAAGAATTATGTGAAAAGCTTGGTAAGCCTGCAAATGATGTTATTAAGAATTTAATATTCTTAGGTGTTATGGCTGGTGTAAACCAAGAAATAGATTTTGCTACAGCTGAAAAACTTTGTGAAAAGTATGAAGTTTTAGTTGAGAAAAAAGAAAATGAAGTTGAATTAGAAGCTTTTGAAGAAGATACAGATGTAGTTGAAGAAAACTTAGTTAAGAGACCTCCAATAGTTACAATTATGGGGCATGTTGACCATGGTAAGACTTCACTTTTAGATGCTATAAGACATGCAAAAGTTACTGCTAGCGAAGCAGGAGGAATTACTCAACATATAGGTGCATATACAGTATCATTAAATGGAGAAAAAATAACATTCTTAGATACTCCTGGACACGAAGCATTTACAGCAATGAGAGCAAGAGGAGCTCAAGTTACTGATATAGTAATATTAGTTGTTGCTGCTGATGATGGTATAATGCCACAAACTAAAGAAGCTATAAACCACTGTAAAGCTGCTAATGTTCCTATGATAGTTGCAATCAATAAGATTGATAGACCTGGAGCAAACATTGATAGAGTTAAACAGGAATTAACTGAACATGGTTTAGTTTCAGAAGACTGGGGTGGAGATACTATATGTGTTCCAGTTTCAGCTAAGACTGGTGAAAACTTAGAAAGCTTATTAGAAATGGTTTTATTAACTGCAGAAATGCAAGAGTTAACAGCAGATCCAAACAGAAAAGCTAAAGGAACAGTTATAGAAGCTAAACTTGATAAAGGTAGAGGTTCTGTTGCTTCTTTACTTATCCAAAATGGAACATTAAATGTTGGAGATTCAATTTTAGTTGGTTCTACTTATGGTAGAATAAGGGCTATGTTTGATGATAGAGGAAAGAAAATTAAGAGTGCTGGACCATCTATTCCAGTTGAAATCTTAGGTCTTTCAGAAGTTCCAGCTGCTGGTGACAGATTTATAGTTTGTAAAGATGAAAAAACAGCAAGAAATATGGCTGAATTAAGAAAGCAAAAAATCAAAGCTGATAGCCATCAAGCTTCAAACAGAGTATCTTTAGAAGATTTATATAGCCAAATCCAAGAAGGTAAAGTTAAGGAATTAGCTATAGTTGTTAAAGCTGACGTTCAAGGTTCAGTTGAAGCAATAAGACAATCATTAGAAAAATTATCTACTGATGATGTTAAGGTTAGAGTTATCCATGGTGCTGTTGGAGCAATAACAGAAACAGACGTTACACTTGCTGCTGCTTCAAATGCATTAGTAATTGGATTTAACGTAAGACCAGATGGTAATGCTACAGTTCAAGCTGAAAAAGAAAATATTGAAATAAAGACATATAGAATAATCTATGATGCAATTGAAGATGTTAAATCAGCTATGATTGGTATGCTTGAACCAGAATATAAAGAAGTTGTAAATGGTAAAGCTGAAGTAAGAATGACTTACAAGATTTCAAATGTTGGTACTATAGCAGGGTGCTATGTTACTGATGGTAAGATAGTTAGAAATTCTGAAATTAGAGTTATTAGAGATGGTATTGTTATATTTGAATCAACATTAGCTTCATTAAAGAGATTTAAAGATGATGCTAAAGAAGTAGCTAAAGGTTATGAATGTGGTTTAAGTGTAGAAAAGTTTAATGATCTTAAAGAAGGCGACGTTATAGAATCATTTACAATGGAAGCTATAAAAAGAAAAGAGCTTTAAGAGGTGTTTTAAATGGCTAACTATAGAGGCGGAAGAATAAACGAAGAAGTAAAAAGAGAAGTCAGTAATATAATACAAAATGAAATCAAAGATCCTAGACTTACTGCTATGGTATCAGTTACTGATGTTAAGGTAACAAGGGATTTAAGATATGCAAAAGTATTTGTAAGTATATTTGGAAAGAATGATGAAGAAAAGAACAATACATTTGTTGCTTTAAAGAATGCTAGTGGATATATAAGAAAAGAAATAGGTCAAAGAATTAATTTAAGATATAATCCTCAAATTATATTTGAACTTGATGATTCAATTAATTATGGAATGCATATTGAAGAATTAATTCAAAGGGTAAAAGACAAGTAATATGACATTAAGTCAAATTGCAGAATATATTTTAAAGAGCAAGAAAATAGGCATTACCTATCATGTATCACCTGATGGTGATGCTGTAGGTAGTGTCCTTGCACTTATTAATGGATTAAAAAGTTTAAATAAAGATTGCTATGTAATATCAAAGGATAAATTATCAGATAATTTAAAATTTTTAAAGGACTCTGAGGAAATTACTAGTGAAATAGTAGAACCTACTATTGATACTGATGTAGTAATAGTATTAGACTGTGGAAATTTAGAAAGAGTAAGTGCAAATTTAAATGAATTCACTGGTACAATAATAAATATAGATCATCATATTACAAATGATAAATATGGAGATATTAATTACATTGATTCAAAAGCAGCAGCTACAGCTGAAATAGTCTTTGAATTATTAGTAAAAATGGGTATTGATTTTGATAATGAAAATAGCAATACTTTAAGGGAAATAGGAACATGTATATATACTTCAATAGTTACAGATACAGGTGCATATAGACATTCAAATGTTACTGAAAGAACACATGATATATCTGCAAAATTAAAGAAAATTGGTGTTGATAATACAAATATATATCAAAATCTTTTTGATAATAAAGATTTTAGCAGAATAAAAATTATAGGAAAAGCTTTAAGTAGTATGCAATTAATCTTAAATGGAAAAGTTGCATTATTAGAAATAGATAAAGATTTTACTAAAGACTTAGGTGTAGATGATATAGGTGATACATCAGATATAATTTCTTATGGACTTCAAATTAAAGGCGTTGAAGTAACGTTATTAATCAAAGAAGTTGAAGATGGAGTTAAGGCAAGCTTAAGAGCTAAAAGCTATGTTGATGTAAGAAAAATAGCTGAAATTTTTGGCGGTGGAGGCCATGTAAGAGCTTCAGGTATAAAAATTAAAAATATATCAATGGAAGAAGCTAAATATGAAATATTAAATGAAATACAGAAAGAGTTGTAAGACATGAATGGTGTTTTAAATATTTTTAAACCAAAGGGAATGTCATCTTTTGATGCTGTTAGAGTTGTAAAAAAGGTAGCAGGAACTGGAAAAGTTGGTCATACAGGAACTTTAGATCCAGAAGCAACAGGGGTGTTGCCTATTTGCATAGGAAGAGCAACTAAGATAATAGATTATATTATGGATTCTGAAAAGGTTTATGAAGTAACTTTAAAGCTTGGAATTAGGACAACTACCTATGATTTAGAAGGTGAAGTGTTAGAAGAAATAGATCCTTCACATTTAACAGAAGAAGAAATATTAAATTCTATTAATAGTTTTAAAGGAGAGTATTCTCAAATACCTCCAATGTATTCAGCTTTAAAGCAAAATGGAGTTAGACTTTATGAGTTAGCAAGAAAGGGAATAGAAGTTGAAAGAAAGGGAAGATTAATTAATATTCATAATTTAGAAGATATTAAAATTAATAATCCATATATTTCAATGAAAGTTACTTGTTCTAAAGGTACTTATATAAGAAGTTTATGTTATGATATAGGAGAAAAACTAGGAGTTTTTGCAACTATGATGCAATTAAATAGAGTTAAGACTTCAGTTTTTTCACAAGAAAAGTCAATTAATATAAATGAGTTAACTAAAGAAAATATAAATGATTATATTTTATCTATGGAAGAAGCTCTTGAAAAATATGATAAAATAGTTGTTAATAAAAAATATGTTAAATTGTTGGTTAATGGTGTAAGAGTTGCAGATGGTAGATTTACTAAAGATAAAGTTATAAATAATAAATTATATAGAGTATATGATGATGAAAATAACTTTATAGGCCTTGGAGAAAGAAATGATGCAGGGTTTAAGATAGAGAAGTTATTAATCACATAGGAGAAAAGTAATGCTGATATATGATAATAACATTCTTGAAAATGAAAGTAAAAATAATTATATAGCTTTAGGTAGTTTTGATGGTTTACATTTAGGACATTTATCATTAGTAGAAAAAGTTAAAAAATTAGCTAAACAAAATAATGGTTTATCTATAGTTTTTACATTTAAAAATCATCCAAGAAAATTTATAAATCCTAATTCTGATATTAAATTAATAATGAATAATGATGAAAAAATTAAAGTTTTAGAAAAAGAAAATATAGATATATTAGCTTTTAAAAACTTTGATAATGAAGTTATGAAAATGATGCCAGAGGATTTTATAAAGTGGCTTTGTGAAACTTATAAGATTAAAGGAATTGTTGTTGGATTTAATTTTAAATTTGGTTATAAAAATTTAGGCAATGTAGAACTTTTAGAAAAGCTTCAACAAAAATATAATTATAAATTATATATTATAAAACCTTGTATGTTTGAAAATGAAATAATAAGTTCTACTTATATTAGAACTAAATTATTAGAAGGTAATGTAAAAAAGGCATGTGAAATGTTATCAAGACCATATATGCTTTTAGGAAAAGTAGTAGATGGTAAAAAATTAGGTAGAACAATAGGTTTTCCAACAGCTAATTTACAAGTTAAAGGTTCAAAAGTTATTCCTAAAAAAGGAGTTTATTACACTAATGTTGAAATAAATGAAGAAATTTTTAAGGGAATGACTTCTGTAGGGAATAATCCTACAGTAAATGGGATAGACTTAACAATAGAAACTTATATTTTAGATTTTAATGAAAATATATATAATAAAGAAATTAAGCTTTATTTTATTGATAAAATAAGAGATGAAATAAAATTTAATAATATTGATGAATTAGTTAATCAATTAAAAAAAGATAAAAAATATGTGGAAACTAAAAATATAGCAATTTGTCAAAAAAATTTATAAAATTAAATTATTAGATAATATATTCTAAATAGATTTAAAATTATAAATTATGTTTACAAGATAGACGTACTTTGCTATAATATTTCATGAAGAACCTACTTCTAAGATTTGAGGGTGATTTCTCTTTTCCTGGAAATAGGGGATAATATTACTGGAGGTGTCAATATGGACGCAATAAGAAAGCAAGAATTAATCAAACAATACGGAAGACATGAAGGAGATACTGGTTCACCAGAAGTTCAAATCGCTCTTTTAACTGAAAGAATCAACTCATTAACTGGACACTTAAAAGTTCACAAAAAAGACCACCACTCAAGAAGAGGTCTTTTAATGATGGTTGGACAAAGAAGAGGTCTTTTAAATTACTTAGCTGCACAAGATATCGAAAGATACAGAACTATAATAGCACAATTAGGTTTAAGAAGATAGTCTTTATAGAGCGGGTTTTATCCGCTCTATTATTTTAAAAAAATTAAATTTGAAGAACTGTAAAACCTGAAGGGAGGTTATTAAATGACTAATGTACTAGAAAAAAATATAGCTGGTAGAACTATGAAGGTTGAGTATGGTAAAGTTGGAATGTTATCAAATACAGCCATTTTTATGAGCTATGGAGATACAGTTATTTTAACTAATGTTAATGCGTCAGAAAAACCAAGAGATGGGATTGATTTCTTCCCTCTAAGTGTTGAATATGAAGAAAGATTATATGCTGTAGGTAAAATACCAGGTGGATTTATAAAAAGAGAAGGTAGACCTTCAGAAAATGCAATTCTTTTTGGAAGAGCTGTAGATAGACCATTAAGACCATTATTCCCAAAAGGATATAGAAATGATGTTCAAGTGGTTTGTACAGTTGTATCAGTAGAGCAAGACAATTTACCAGAAATTCTAGCAATTAATGCAGCATCAATGGCATTATCAATCTCAAGTATTCCTTTCACTACACCAGTTGCAGCAGTGCAAATTGGTTTAATCGATGGTAATTATGTATTAAATCCAACATCTAAAGAAAGAGAAGAAAGTATTCTTCAATTAACTGTTTGTGCAACAAAAGATAGAGTTATGATGATTGAAGCAGGTGGAGATGAAATACCTGAAGATGTAATGATAGGTGCAATAGAATATGGTTTTGAAAAATGTCAAGAAATAGTTGCATTCCAAGAAGAGGCAATGGCTAAGTTTGGTAAAAAGAAAGATGAACCTGTTTTATATAAGCCAAGTGAAGAACTTGCAAAGGATATACAAGAATTTGCAGGTGAAATGATTAAAGAAGCTATGTGGATTACAGATAAAGATGAAAGAAATGCAGCTATGGATGTAGTAAACGATAAAATAGCTGAAGAATTTACTGAAAAATATCCAGATAATTTAGCTGATATAAAAGAAATTGTATATAATATGCAAAAAGAAGTAGTAAGAGATATGCTTTTAAATCACAAAAGAAGACCTGATGGTAGAGCTTTTGATGAAATAAGAAAGATTTCTTGCGAAGTTGATTTATTACCAAGAACTCATGGAACAGGATTATTTACAAGAGGATTAACTCAAGTTATGACTGTTGCAACATTAGGAGCAGTTGGTGATATACAAATAATAGATGGTATTGGTGAAGCAGAATCTAAGAGATATATGCATCACTACAATTTTCCTGCATATTCTGTAGGAGAAGTAAAACCGTTAAGAGGACCAGGAAGAAGGGAAATTGGTCATGGTGCTTTAGCAGAAAGAGCTTTAGAACCATTGATTCCTTCAGAAGAAGAATTCCCATATACTATTAGACTTGTTTCAGAAGTATTAAGTTCAAATGGATCTACTTCACAAGCATCTGTTTGTGGATCTACTTTAGCATTATTAGATGCAGGTGTTCCAATAAAGAGACCAGCAGCAGGTATTGCAATGGGACTTATAACTTCAGAAGATTTAAAAGAAGAAGAAGTTTTAACTGATATTCAAGGAATTGAAGACTTCTTTGGAGATATGGACTTTAAGGTAGCTGGAACAACTGAAGGTATAACTTCTATTCAAGTTGATACTAAAATTAAGGGATTAAGCTTTAATGTTATTGAAACAGCAATTAAAAATGCAAGAAAAGCAAGATTACACATTTTAGATAAAATAAATGAATGTATTCCAGAACCAAAGAAAGAAGTATCTAAGTTTGCACCAAAGACATCTACTATTTCAATAGATCCAGAAAAAATTAGAGATGTAATAGGCGCCGGTGGAAAAGTTATTAATAAAATAATAGCTGACACTGGAGTTAAAATAGATATTAAGGAAGATGGTACAGTATTTGTTTCTTCAACAGATCATGATGGAGTAAATGAAGCAATAAGAATTATTGAAAGTTTAACTAAAGAAGTTGAAGCAGGGGAAGTTTATTTAGGAAAGGTTACTAAAATAACTACATTTGGAGCATTTATAGAAATATTACCTAATAAAGAAGGTCTTTGCCACATTTCTAAACTTGATAACAAGAGAGTAGAAAAGGTTGAAGATGTTGTATCTGTAGGAGATGAAATTTTAGTTAAGGTTACTGATATTGATTCACAAGGAAGAATAAATCTTTCAAGAAAAGATGCTCTTCCACAAGATGAACCAACTGAATAATTGAAATAGTAAAAGAGAATTAATTAAAATTCTCTTTTTTTTACTATATAGAATAAATATGATAAGATTAAAATAAACTAAAATCAAACTTATAAAAATGGAGGTAAGTATGTTTAATTTATATACGCTAGATAATGGATTAAGAGTAGTAACTGAATATATTGAACATGTTAATTCTATAAGTGTAGGGATTATGGTTCAAAATGGATCAAGAAATGAAACTAAAGATGAAAATGGTATTTCACATTTCATAGAGCATATGTTTTTTAAAGGAACAGATAAAAGAAATGCTAAAGAAATAGTACAAGAAATAGAAAATATAGGTGGGCAAATAAATGCATATACAAGTAAAGAAACAACTTGTTATTATATTAAAGCCTTAAATACTCATATGGATTTATGTTTAGATGTAATTTCTGATATGCTTTTAAATTCTAAATTTGATGAGGAAGAAATAAAAAAGGAACAAGGTGTAGTAATAGAGGAAATAAATATGAGTCAGGATAGCCCTGAAGATGTTTTAGACGAAATACATTCCGAAGCTATATTTGGCAATAATTCATTAGCTTATCCTATATTAGGAACAGCTGATAAAATTAAGTCTTTTAATAGAAAAAAAATAAAAGATTATATTAAAACCCATTATACACCTTATAATTCTGTATTAAGTATATGCGGTAAGTTTGATGAAAAAGAACTAAAAAAACTTATTGAAGAGTATTTTGGGAAGTGGAGCAAGGATAATGTTTATAATCCAACATATGAAAGTGTTATATTAAATAGTGATAGTAAATATTGTGAAAAACAAATTGAACAAGTTCATATTAACTTAGGATTAAATGGGTTACCATATGCAGATGATAAAGCATATTCATTAGTATTATTAAATAATATATTTGGTGGTGGTGCATCATCAATACTTTTCCAAAAGGTTAGAGAAGAATTAGGTTTATGTTATAGCATATATTCATATATGCAACCTTACTTAGGGGTTGGAACAATGAATATATATACTGGATTAAGCAATAAATATGCTGACAAGGCAATAAGTGTAATTAATGAACAATTACAAAAGTTTGCTAAAGAAGGAATTAGTGGTGAATTATTAGAAATTAATAAAGAAAAAATTAAAGCCAACTATATACTAGGATTAGAAAGTACATCTTCAAGAATGTTTGCTAATGCAAAATGTGTTTTATTACAAAATAAAATAAAAACTCAAGAAGATGTAATTAACAGAATTAACAAAATAGATAAGCATGACATAAGCTATGTATTGGAGAGATGTTTTAAGCCAGGAATAATAAGTACTGCCTTTGTAGGTCAAGGAGTAGAAACTGATAAATTAAATTCAATTTTAGAAAATTCTAAAGTGGCTTATAAAAATAGTATTGATAAAAAGTTTTTATTGTAAGTTTTAAATATAGTTGATATATTAAATATGTAAAACTAAGTAACTTAAAGTCTGATAATATTTTTATAAAAGTAATATATTACTATAACTATGCATAATATTATGTGTAGTAGGGAGGTAATTATTATGAAGGATTTTGAGTATTATGAAAAAAAACCTGAAAGTTCAATAAGAAGTTTAAGTGACTTAGAAAGGTATGAGATTTTTAATCTTGAAAGTGCAGAAAAGTACGATAGTGCTTCAAATATTGACTTTATAATAGATGAAGAAGGAAATATTAAGTTCCTGGTTGTTGGTATTAGTACAGGTAAGTTTAGTTTTTTTGGTAGTAAGGAATATGTTGAAATACCATGGGAATGTGTAACAAAAGTTGGAACTAATGTCATAGTAATCTCTGCCGAGGAAGGAAAGATAAAGAGAGCGAGAGCTTAAAAAACTTAAGGGGGAAATTTCCTTGGATATTATAGTGCAAAAGTTCGGAGGAACATCTGTATCAACAGAAGAAAGAAGAAAACAAGTAATAAAAAAAATAAGTAAGGCAATTGAAAGTGGATTAAAGCCTGTTGTTGTTGTATCTGCAATGGGAAGAGCTGGAGAACCTTATGCAACAGATACCTTATTATCACTTGTTGATGGTAACTTTAAAGAAAATAATAAAGCTGCTCAAGATTTACTAATGTGCTGTGGAGAAATAATAAGTTCAGTAGTAATGTGTAATGATTTATATAAGCATGGAATAACTGCTGTTCCATTAACTGGAGGGCAAGCAGGGATAATAACTAATAGTAATTTTACTGATGCTCAATCTATTAAAGTTGATACTACTAATATAATGAAAATAGTTGAATCAGGAAAAGTACCAGTTATAACAGGATTTCAAGGTGTAACGGAAAATGGATTCTTTACAACATTAGGAAGAGGTGGAAGTGATACTTCTGCATGTATATTAGGTGTTGCTTTAAAAGCTAAAGAAATAGCAATATATACAGATGTAGATGGAATTATGACTGCTGATCCAAGAGTAGTTGAAGATGCTTCTCTTATAAATGAAATGACTTATAATGAAGTATTTCAATTAGCAGATCATGGAGCTAAGGTAATACATCCTAAGGCTGTTGAGATAGCTAAGAGGGGAAATGTACCATTAGTAATAAAAAATACAATGAGTGAGTGCAAAGGAACTGTAATAAAGAGTAATGTTTCTGAAGAAGAAAAGAGATTAATTTCAGGAATTACACATTTAAATAATAGAATACAAGTTAGGGTAAGATTATCTGAAAATAGAGATAGTAAATCTTATAGAAGTTTATTAAAATTACTTGCTAAAAATCATATTAGCTTAGATTTAATTAATATTTTTCCAGAGCATCAAATGTTTACAATAGATGCATCAGAAAAGGAAAAGCTTAATGAAATTATGAATAAAGCAGGAATTAAATATAGCATTATTGAGGGATGTAGTACAATTGCTATAGTTGGTGCTGGAATGAATGGTGTTCCTGGCGTTATGGCAAGTATAATAAATACTCTTACAAGTAATGAAATTGAGGTATTGCAAACAACGGATTCAAATATGACAATCTGGTGTTTAATTTATACTTCAAAGGTTAAAGAAGCAATAAGATTACTTCATAAAGAGTTTAATTTAGGAAATATAAATTAAGATTAAAATGGTATAAAATACTTAGGAGGAAATGAGATGAAATTTACTTTTGATATAAAAGCAAAAGAAGCTTTAAGTGAGTTAATAAAAAATAGCACAGAAAATTATATAAGAATTAAGGTTTTTTATGGCTGTGGTAGACCTGCATATGATATATATGCTGATTTCAAAGGCGAAGAAGATGAAGAAGTCATAATAGATGGAATTAGCTTTGTTGTTAACAAAAAAGATGTAAGAGCATGTCAAAACCTTGAAATTAAATATGATAAAGAAATATATAATAAAGGTTTTTATATTAAAGATTTAGATTAGTAAATATTTTAAATGGTAAGTTAGATATAGGTTATTAACAAATTAAAAAGTTTTTAGCCTATATCTTTTTATTTTTAGTATTATTATTAATATTGGATTTAAGTATGATAATTCAAAATATAATTACTTTATTTTGAATAAGTATAATTTTTAGGTATAGCTTTCATAATAGTTTAAAAAAATAGCTTTAATTTTACATAGTATATATTTAAATTTGGAATTATGTTTTTATAAATAATATTTTTAAATAATGGATAAAATAATATAAAAAGCATAGAGGTGATAAAATGAAAGATAAAGTGGTAAAAGAATTAAATAGATTTTTAACTGGTATTCATATGGGTGGGTCTACATTTAAGGATTATTTAGATAAAGCTGAAAATTTAGAATTAAAGGAGTGTTTAAGAGAAATAATAGAATCTTTTAAAAGGCATGAAGAAGCAATTACACATAGAATTGAACAGCTTGGTGGAAATGCAAGTGATTCTTTGGGGATAAGGGGAAATGTTGCTGAATTTTTTGAAAAGTTAAGCCTTATTCCTATTGATACAGATAGTGAAGTATGTGAACAGGCTATAAAAGCAATGCATATGGGAATTAAAAATACTAATAAATTCATAGAAGAAAATGAAAATATGGAAGAAAGCATATTAAATGATATTAATGGAGTAGTAAAGGATTATGATAATCATTTATTTAAATTAAACAATTTAAATACCAAGTTAAGCAAATATTAGTGAAATTTTCTGTCGTATGGTGTATACTTAGTTAGAGAAATTACGATTGTGAGGATTTTAATTATGAAGAATTTTAAAAAGTTATTAACTTTATTATGCTTAGTAACTATTGTTTTTACAATGCTTACTGGATGCGATAAAAAAGTAGAAATGGTTAGGGCTAATAGTGCAGAAGAAGTATTAAATTTATTTAATACATATAATTCAGAAAATAATGTTGAAGAAATGGTTAAATTGTATTCTAATGCATATATAAATTATATAGGTTATGATGCAAATCAAATAATAAAAAATATTAAAGCAAATAGAAAAGATGTAACTATTAATTCATCAACAACAAAAAGTATAGAAGATATAAATGATAATTTAAAAAAGGCTATAGTAAATATAAGTGCAGTAATAAATGGTGAAGAAACTAATGAGGATTATGAATATGCTTTAATTAAAGAAGAAAATGGATGGTCAATATCACCAGATGGAATAATAGATTGTGTTGAGTTTGATGTTCCTGCAAACGAAGATAAGCAATTAAATTTAAGATTGATAAAAGAAGGAGTAATGTTTAATGGTGCATTAATCCGTGTAAATTTATATAATAATACTAATAATACATATACTTTTGGAACTGAAGATGATAAAACAGAAATAATAGTAGAAACTTCAGAAGGTACATTTACTAGTGAAGTAATGGAACCACAAAAAATAGATAAAAAGGTAAAGAGTTATTTTATAGCTAACATACAAGATTTAAAAGGTGACATAAAAAAAGTTACTGTTACATCAATTTATGATTTAGATAGCGATGGAAATCCATTAAAAGATAGTAAACGAGAAATTATAGTTTATAATAAGTAAAAATACAAATACCAGTAGCAATTAATTACTACTGGTATTTGTATTTTTTGCATTAAGAAAATGGTATTTTTTCAAAACTTCATAATATTTATTTAACATTCCTAAATTAATAACATTATCAATAATAGAAAAATGTTTTTTAAAAGGTATGGTTTTTAATATATCACTGCAATTGATAATACAGTTTGAAATATAAAAGTCTATTTCATCAATATAAGATGAAAGAAAAGATTCAATATTTAAATTTTTATCATTAAATAAAGTTAGATAAGGATTAAAGTTATTGGTATTAGTATCATCTTGTAAATCATCAAGAGCATCAATTAAATAAATCCATTTACCAATAAAATAACCAAGATAATATAAACTTTCCCTTAAGGTTTTATTATCATCTTCAAAGGGATAAGGAAAATTACTTAAAACACAACCCATTATTTCACTAAATGGATGAGATATTTCATCTAATGAAGAAAAGGATTTTGTTTTTTCTAAATTTGAAATTAAGATTAAATTGTTTGAAATTTTATTGGCTATTGAGTTCAATTTAACAATACTTTTTTTTGTTGATGGAGAAAGTATTAATTTAAAAAACTTACTTTTTAAACTTTTGTCATCTTCTATGTTATCTTTTAGTTTATAATCAAATAGTAATATGCTTAAATTAGCACAATAATCTAAAGCATTGGTATCGGTTAATATTAAAATTTTTTTATTGGCATGCTTAATACATCTAACTTGTTTAATAAATATTTGATTACTAAATAAACCATCTAATAAAAAACCAATAAATGTTAAATCATAATTTAAGCAAAATCGTGGAATGTTTCCAAACTTATTTTTTATTTCATTACATAAGCCACAGTAATAGCTCCTAAAGTATTCAAATTCTTTAACTTTAAGTTCACTTTTAAGAGGTGTGATATAACCAAACATTAAAAATCTCCTTTAAAGGGCTTTAAAGTATTTATTTAAGTTAATTAAGTTTAACACATTCCTCCGCCACCGTTACCACACATATTCATTCCGTTTCCACCGCCATTTAAAAGGCTTTGAAGTAATATATTTTGCATTGGATTTCCACCCATACCAGCCATATTATTTAAAGGATTATTTGCAGCATTCATATTACCATTCATAGGGTTAGCAGAATTCATAGGATTAGCAGAATTCATAGGATTAGCACCACCCATATTAGCACCACTATTCATTAGCATATTTAATATATTAGGATCTATTCCGCCACCAGAATTTTGCCCACCGCACATATTAGCTTGATTGCTGCCAGTGCCGCCACACATATTGTTATTATTTGCAGCAGTATTATTTTGCATAGTACGAGCATAATTAGTTTTCATTTGTTTTACTTTTTTAGCTAAAACCATTAATGCTTCTTGATACTCTTCATTTTCAGGATTAAGTTCAGCAGCAATTTTTACATGATTAACTCCAGCTTTAAACCATCCTTTTTTTAATAAAACAAAACCTTCAAGGTAATTCCATTCAGCAGAAGATTTATCAGAAATTAAATTTAATTGAGTTTCAGCTGATAAAAATTGTTGGTTTTCTATTAAATCACGAATATCCTTATATTTATATTCGTTGATTAAAGAATTATAAGCAGTATTTAATTCAGAAATTTTATCTTCAGCAAGAGGTTCTTCGGAAGAACCTTGGTAATTACTTATATCATAGGTATTTGCAAGTGATTCATAAGCTGTTTTAATTTCGTCTAAAGAAGCATTAGGACGTACGCCTAGTACTTTATAAGGGTTCATATTAAATCTCCTTAAAAAGATTATTAAAGTCAATTATAATATATTCATAATAAGTTAAATAAGTGATTCATTAACCTAAATGCAGCTTATTAAATCACCACCAATACATTCGCAGCATTTATCCATACAAATAAGATCACAACAACTAAAATTTCCACAATCACAGCAACAATCATCACAACAACAGCAAGCACAACCACGATTTCGTCTTCTGTAGCCATTGTTATAATAATCATCTGCATAATGTCTATGTCTTCTCATTAATGAAATAAGTTCATTTTTATATAATTCATTAGAAGGAGATAAATTTACTGCTTTTTTTAAATGATATAATGATTCATCAAACCAAGCCTTTTTCTTTAAAATTAATCCATAAAGGTAATGATAGTCAGAGTTTTTCTCTTTTATAGATGATAATATATTTTCAGCTTCTGTATAATTTCTATTATTTACTAAATTATTTATAGTATTAAACAATACTTCATTGTTTATTAAATATTCCAAGATAAACAGCTCCTTTAATTAATAATAAATTTAAAATATATTATTAATAGTATATACATTTATGTAATATTAATAATAGAGTAATATAAAATAATTATACTATTATTTACTATTATAAGATATATGTGATAGAATTATAAAAAAAGCTATATAAGGAGAAGCATATGAAAAAATTATTTATTCAATATCCAAAATGTACAACATGTAAAAAGGCTAAGAAGTTTTTAATTGATAATAATATTGAATTTGAAGATAGAGATATAACTTTAAATAATCCAAATGAAGAGGAATTAAAAAAATGGATTAAATTAAGTGGCTTAGATGTTAAAAAATTCTTTAACACTTCAGGAATATTATATAGAGAAATGAATTTAAAAGATAAGCTAAAAGAAATGAATGAAGAAGAAATGATTAAGCTTTTAGCAACAGATGGAAAACTTATAAAAAGACCTTTATTAGTTTCAGAAGAAGGTATTTTAGTTGGATTTAAAGAAGACTCATATAAACAAATAATTTAATTTATTAAAATGTATCAAAATAATTTATTAAAAAATATTTTGATACATTTTTTTGGTTAAAAAATGTATTATATTATTAAAATTATGGTAAAATAAATGATAGTACTTTTTTAATAAAGATTATAGAATAGTTCATTTGATGAGGTGACTTAGTATGAATATTACGCAATTAAACGCTTTAATAATAAAAAAAGATTCTAATAATCGTCTTTATAGGGGATTAAGATGTTTTAAGGATGACTTAGTACTTGAGATAAAATCAATAGTAGATGAAGAGTATGATTCTTTAGATATTTATGGGAAAGTGATGTCTGAAAGTGATTTTAATTTATATAATACAAATTTATCATTTGACTTAAAAAATAATGAGTTAATTTATACTGAGTGTAATTGTGCAGACTTTGGAGAAAATTGTGATTTTAATTCAACATATATTTGTAAGCATATAGGGGCTACATTTTATAAATTTCAAGAAGAAGTTAAAGAAAGAAGTAATAATAAATCAAAAAAATATATAAGAACTCTTTATGATAGCAATGATTATTCAGAAATATTACTAAGAACAATAAATAAAAATAATATTTCTGACAAAGAAAAAGCAAGCTTACAAATAAATTTAACCCAAAGGGATGTAAATAGAGATAAATATTATTATGAACTTGATTTAAAAATAGGTATAAAAAAATATTATGTGGTTAAAAATATAGCCGAGTTAATAGAAGCTAGAAAATTTGGAAAGTTATTAAAATATGGAAAAGAATTTACATATGATCCAAATGTTCATTATTTTTCAGAAGAGGATGAAGATATTTTAAATTTTATAGAAGAATACATATCATTAAATGAACCATTTGAAAGAAGGTTTTCAGTTCAAAGAATAACAAAAAATGTTTTTGGAAACAATAAAACTTTATTTATACCACAAGCGGCTTTAAGAAGATTTTTTGATAATATAAATGATAAAACTATTATGTTTACACAAGGGCTTAATAGTATTTATGCAGAGGTATATAAAGAGGATTTGCCTATTGAATTTAACATAAATGAAGAAGATGGAGAAATTAAAATTTCATCTAATGAAGATATGCCAATAAAGTTAACATATAAAGGTGATGTATATCTTTATAATAATAAAATTTATTTGCCAAATAAAAAGCAAATAAAAAATTATAATTTTATAAATGATATTTTTTCTAAAAAACCAATAATAACATTTAAAAATAAAGAAAAGCAAGAAGTATTTAATAAGGTAATACCTGTATTTGAAACTATAAGTAAAGAAATAAATATAGATGAAAATTTAGCAAAAAATATTATAAAAGAAAAACCAAGTTTTGAAGTTTATTTTGATAGAGATAGAAAGAAAACATGGGCAACAATTAAAGCTATTTATGGAAATGTTAATTTTAATATATTAAAAAATGTTAAAGAAAATGAATATGTTATTAGAGATTTAAATGAAGAAAATGAAATAGAAAAAATATTAAATGAATTTTCATTTTATAGGAATAAAGATGTTTTTATGTTTAATGGAGATGATGAAAAATTATTTGATTTATTAAAAAATGAGTTATCTTTATTAAAGGAAAAAGCTACTATATATTATTCAGAGAGATTTAAAGAAAGAAGAGTATATGGAGCTTCATCATTAAATGCAAAAATATCAGAAGGAAGAGGAAATTATTTAGAATTTTCTTTTAATATAGAAAATGTAAATGAAAATGAATATAAGAAAATAATCAATGCTTTTAAGGATAATAGAAGATTTTTTAAGCTTAAAGATGAAAGTTTTGTAGACTTAAAAGATGAGGAAGTTATTAAATTACTTAATTTAATAGATAATTTAAGTGAGGATTCAAGTATTAAATCTAATGAAATTAAAATACATAAAAGTAAGGCGGTATTTATTAATGAGAGTATAAAAGATAACAGTTTATCCTTCATACATGGTAAAAATATAGTAGAACATATTTCAAATAAAATAGAAAGTTTAACTGATATTAATTACGAAGTTCCTAAGGATTTAAAAGCTAAGCTTAGAGATTATCAATTAACAGGATTTAATTGGTTTAAAACATTAAGTTATTATGAGTTTGGAGGAATATTGGCAGATGAAATGGGATTAGGTAAAACATTACAAACAATTACCTTCTTATTATCTGAAAAAGGAAAGAAAAGTGTTATAGTAACCCCAACATCATTAATATATAACTGGAAAAGTGAATTTGAAAAATTTGCACCAAATTTAAATATTAAAATAATTCATGGAAATAAAGAAGAAAGAATTTTTACAAAAGAATATATTAATGAGTATGATGTATTACTTACAACTTATGGTACCTTAAGAAATGATTATAATTTATATGAAGATATAAATTTTGATTATTGTATAATTGATGAAGCTCAAAATATTAAAAACTCTTTATCTCAAAGTAGTGAAGTTGTTAAAAAATTAAATGCAAAAGTTAAGTTTGCATTAACAGGGACTCCAATTGAAAATAATCTTATGGAGTTATGGTCTTTATTTGATTATATAATGCCAGGATATTTATATTCAAAGAAGAAATTTCAAGATAAATTTATTAAAAATGAAAAAGGAATTATTGAATTAAAAAAATATATAAAGCCTTTTATTCTTAGAAGATTGAAAAATGATGTTATGAGTGAATTACCAGATAAAATAGAAAAAAGATATGTAGTAGAAATGACTAAGGAACAAAAGAAGGTTTATAAGACATATATAGATGATATCAAAAATAAGATGAAAGAAAAGGATCTAATTAAAGATAAGATAACTATTTTTTCTTATTTGACTAAGCTAAGACAATTAGCTTTAGACCCAGGAATACTTGTTGATGGGTATATAGGGGGAAGTGGTAAGATTGATGTTACTGTAGATTTAATAAATGAATTTATAAATAACAATCATAAAATATTATTATTTTCACAATTTACATCTGTTCTTGATAGTATAAAAACTATATTTGACGCAGAAGGAATAGAATATTTTTATTTAGATGGTAGTACAAAGGCTTCTGAGAGAGTTTCATTAGTAAATGAATTTAATAATTCAAATAAAGTTAAGGTGTTTTTAATTTCACTTAAAGCTGGAGGTACAGGACTTAATTTAACTTCTGCAGATGTTGTTATTCATTTTGATCCATGGTGGAATCCTGCAATTGAAGATCAAGCAACAGATAGAGCTCACAGATTTGGGCAAAAAAATGTTGTTGAAGTTATTAAACTTATATCAAAGGGAAGTATTGAAGAAAAAATAATTAAGCTTCAAGAAAGTAAAAAAGAAATTATTAATGAAATAATGAATGGAAATTATACTAATGGAGGATTCTTAGGTAGTTTAGATGCAGATGAAATAAAAGAATTATTTAGTTAATTAATAAAAAAGAATGATATTTTTGTGAAATATCATTCTTTTTTATTTATATAATTTTTTTAATTACTCTACAGTTACTGATTTTGCAAGGTTTCTTGGCTTATCAACATCACAACCTTTTTGTTTTGCAACATAGTAAGAAATTAATTGAAGTGGAACAACACTTATAAGTGGAGTTAATATATCAATAGTTTTTGGAATATAAATTAAATCATCAACAACTTCCTTAGTAGTTGTATCTCCTTCATTTACAACTGCAAATATATTTCCACCTCTTGTAGAAACTTCTCTTACATTACTAATCATTTTATCCTTTAATGATTCTTGAGTTAATAAAGTTATAACAGCAGTATTTTTTTCTATTAATGCTATAGGTCCATGTTTTAATTCTCCACCAGCATAAGCATCACAGTGTATATAAGATATTTCTTTAAGTTTCAAAGATCCTTCCATTGCAACTGCATAATCAAGACCTCTTCCTAAAAAGTACATATCTTTGTGATTATAATGAGTAGAAGCAAATTTTTGAAGAGAATCTTTCATTTTTAATGCTTTATCAATTTTATTTGGTATTTGTAATAATTCTGCTTTAATTGTTTCAATTTCTTCATTAGTCATAGTTTCTTTTAATGAAGCAAAATATAAACCTAAGATATAAAAAGCAGCTAATTGAGTAACATAAGCCTTTGTTGAAGCAACTGCTATTTCAGGACCAGCCAATGTATAAAATACATCATCAGCTTCTCTTGATACAGATGAACCTACAACGTTTGTTATAGCTAAAACTCTTGCACCTTGTTTTTTACTATCTCTTAAAACAGCTAAGGTATCAGCAGTTTCACCAGATTGAGATACAACAATTATTAATGTTTTGTTAGTTACCATTGGCTCTCTATATCTAAATTCTGATGCTATATCAATTTCAACAGGTATTTTAGCAAATTTTTCAATTACTGTTTTTCCAACTAAACCTGCGTGATAAGCAGTTCCACAAGCAACTATATAAACTCTATCAAAGTTTTCTAATTGTTCCTTTGTGAAAGATATATTATCTATTGAAATTTCTTTTCCTAAAGCAATCTTACTAGCTAAAGTATCTTTAACAGCTCTTGGTTGTTCATGAATTTCTTTTAACATGAAATCCTCAAAACCACCTTTTTCAGCTGCATCAATATTCCAAGTAACATGATAAATTTCTTTTTCTATTTTTTCGCCATCTTCATTTCTAAGTTCAACACCATTAGGAGTTAGTATGGCAAACTCTTTATCTTCTAAAAGATAAACATCTCTTGTATGATTTAAAACAGCAGGTATATCTGAAGCAATAAAGCTTTCATCTTTACCTAAACCAACTATAAGAGGACTGTCTTTTCTTACAGCAATTAATTTATTTGGCTCATTTTTAGCTATTACACCAATAGCAAAGCTTCCTTCAAGTTTAGAAGTTGCTTTTACTACAGCTTCAAATAAATCATCTTTATAATAGTAATCAATTAAGTTTGGTATAACTTCTGTATCTGTTTCTGAAAAGAATTTATATCCCTTTGAAGATAACCATTCTCTTAATTTCATATAATTTTCTATAATACCATTATGAACTACACTAATTGTAGCATTTTCTGTAGTATGAGGATGTGAATTTACATCAGATGGTTCACCATGAGTAGCCCATCTAGTATGACCAATTCCAATATGACCATTAACAGGTTTTTCTTTTAAGCTTAATGCTAAATTATTTAAACGACCTTTGAATTTTCTAACATTAATTCCTTCATTTAAAATTGCAACACCTGCAGAGTCATAGCCTCTGTATTCTAATTTTGATAATCCTTCTACTAATAGATTAGACGCTTGTCTTTTTCCTACATATCCAACTATTCCGCACATAATAAATAATCTTCCTTCCATTATTAAAATATTTTTTAGAGTTTATTGTAATTTTTAAATGACAGTATTAAAAAGGGTATACTAGTACTAGGACATTAAAAAAACAATGAAGGTTTTAACACCAGACTAGAATTGTGCTACAAATCACTTTGTAGTTTTGCTAGTCGTTAACGGTAGTGCGATACCGTGGGGCACCCGCCGAAGAATTCGATACTCCCCATCCTCGTCAACTTAAGTGAGACCCCAAATCTTCGATTTGGTTGGTCGAACTTACTCAGCGTAAGCTGAGTTTCCTTTAAAAAATCAAACCTTTGGTTTAATTAAATGATTTAAAAGCTAGTTATCTATATCCACTTAAGTTCTGGCGCTTTTATGAAATTATAATTTGTTGTATTACTATAATAATCACATCCTTCGTTAATTATTTAGTATACCTGTTCATAATTCTAACACAAAATTATGATTTGTCTATAGTTTAGGTATAACTATTATGAAAATTTATCCAAAAATAAAAATTATAATAATACATTATATGGATTTAAAATAAAAATGTCATAAGTTCATATAGAAAAAATATTCAGCCTAATTTTAGGAGGAAATATATTAAAATTTAAATGTAAATAGGGTAAATGTATAAATTATAAATTATCTGGCAAGAATATCTAAGAGAGTTTAAAAACAGGAGGTAATGTGAAGTGTCAGGTTTAGAAATTAATAAAAGACCAACAGATATTCCAAATAGTGCAAAAAAATCAAGAAAACATGGTAAGGTACCAGGTGTTTTATATGGGAAAACAATAAAAAACTTAGCATTTGAAGTAGGAGAAATTGAATTAGCTCATGAAATAGGAATTAATGGGCAACATGGAGTTCTTGAATTTTCTTTAGATGGAGAAAATCATAAAGGCTTAATAAAAGAAATTCAAAAAGATCCAGTTACAAATAAAATTATTCATTTGGATTTAGAAGAAGTAAGAGGAAATGAAAAGGTAATTTCTTCTGTACCAATACATTATATTGGTGAAGAATTTCTTAATAAGAAAGGTATTGTATTACAAAAAGAAAAAGATAATGTAAAAGTTGAATGTTCAGCTGAAGCAATACCTAAATATATAGATTTTAATGTAGGTACAGGAACTGTTGGGTCTGTATATAAATTTGGAGATTTAGAAGTTGCATCAGAAATATCAATTTTAGATGATTTAAATTCAGTAATTGCTTCTATAAGTTATGAACGTAAGACAGTTAGTGATGATATGGATGAAGCACAAGAAGCTGATATAAAAGATGTAGCAGAATAAAAAATATATGCAAAAAATAAGGGGCTGTCGCACTAAAAATTTTATACACAATATATTGTTTTAAAAATAAAAATCAACACAATATATTGTAGTATTTATTCTTAATGCGACATCTTCTTATTTTTTTATTTAATTTTATATAAATTTGGTATATAATAACTAAGGGATATACTATTGAAAATGTTTAGGAGGGAATAAAATGAATTATAAAGAGAAGTATAATGAGTGGTTAAACTCAAAAGTAATATCAGAAAGCGTAAAAGAAGAACTAAGAGGAATTACAGACGAAAAAGAATTGGAAGATAGATTTTATAAAGAATTAGATTTTGGTACAGGTGGACTAAGAGGGGTTATAGGATATGGTTCTAACAGAATGAACGTTTATACTGTATCAAAGGCAACACAAGGCTTTGCTAATTATTTAAATAAAAACTTTGAATCACCAAAGGTTGCAATTGCATATGATTCAAGAAATATGTCAAAGGAATTTGCTGAAGCAGCAGCTTTAACTCTTTGTGCAAATAATGTAAAAGTATATTTATATGAAAGCTTAAGACCAACACCAATGCTTTCTTTTGCAACGAGACATTTAAGTTGTCAAGGTGGAATAGTAATTACAGCTTCACATAATCCAAAAATATACAATGGATATAAAGTATATGATGAATTCGGTGGACAAGTTACAGACGAAAAGGCTGGACTAATTATTAATGAAGTAAATAGCATAGAAAATTATGAAGATATAAAGACTATTTCTTTAGAAGAAGCAATAAAAGACAATCTTTTAGAATATATAGGTGAAGATGTAGATAAGGCTTATCTTGAAGAAGTAAAAGGTCTTACTATAAGAACAGAATTAGTTAAAGAGCATGCTAAAGACTTAAAGGTTATATATACTCCAATTCATGGTAGTGGAAATATGCCAGTTAGAAGAGTGCTTAAAGAATTAGGATATGAAAATGTTGAAGTTGTAAAAGAACAAGAAAAACCAGATGGTAACTTCCCAACAGCTTCTTATCCAAATCCAGAAAATCCACAAGTATTTGAATTAGCTTTAGAAATGGCTAAAACAAATACTCCTGATATCATATTTGGTACAGACCCAGATTGTGATAGAATAGGTGTTGTTGTTAAAGAAAATAGTGGGGAATATAAAGTTTTAACAGGAAATCAAACAGGTCTTTTATTAACAGATTATATATTATCATCACTTAAAGAAGAAGGAAAATTACCTTCAAATGGAGTTGTTATTAAAACTATCGTAACAAGTGAAGGTGCAAGAGCTATAGCTAATTACTATGGTGTTGAAATAATGGATGTTTTAACTGGCTTCAAATATATTGGAGAAAAAATAAGACAATTCCAAGAAAAGGGAGATAAGAAGTATTTATTTGGATTTGAAGAAAGTTATGGATATTTAGCTGGAGAATTTGTTAGAGATAAAGATGCTGTTATAGCTTCTATGTTAATAGCAGAAATGACACTTTATTATAAAGAACAAGGAAAATCTTTATATGAAGCTTTAATTGAACTTTATAATAGAATTGGATTCTTTAAAGAAGACTTAATTTCAATTGAGTTAAAAGGTAAAGAAGGGCAAGAAAAAATTAGTAAGTGCTTAGATTTATTAAGAGAAACAGCTTTAACAGAAGTTGATGGAGTTAAAGTTGCAACTAGACTTGACTATAAGTTAAGTAAAGAAGAAAATTTAGAAAACAATACAGAATTTGTTATTAACTTACCAAAATCAAATGTATTAAAATACATTTTAGCTGATGGTTCATCATTTGTTGTTAGACCTTCAGGTACAGAACCAAAAATGAAAGTTTATTCAGCAGTTAAGGGAGAAAGTTTAACAAATGCTGAAGAAAAGTTAAAGAGATTTAACGAAAAGGTTATGGAAATTATAAATGAAAAATTAGCATAATAAAAGGGCTGCTGGTATTCCAGCAGTTTTTTTATTTTACTTAATTAATTTGAAACTTTTAAGGTAATAATGTATTATGAATAATGAAATAATTTACTAAAGGAGTGTAATTTATGGATTATAAGGCAAAAATTAAGGAAAGAATGAGTAAATTATTATTTTTAGAAATGAATAAAGATGGATTTAAAGAAAATATAGGAATACCATCATATGTTACTTTTAAAAATAAAGATTTATATTTACCAATTAGTTCTGAATACATAAGTTCAAATATAAATGATGAAATAAAGATAAAGAACTTACCAATATACTATTTTATAGAAGGAATGTTTATAGCAATTGGTGCAGATGAAAATTTAAGATTTAATGATGATTATGAGTTAATTTTAGATTATATAAAAGATACAGAAAATTGTATTAAATCATTAATAAGCAAAAGAATACAAGAAGAAAGATATTTAGATGCTTATCTTTTATTAAAAGGATATTATTCATATTCAAAGGACCTTGAAGTTATGAAAAAAATACTTCTTGTAGGTGAAACTATAAGAGAACAGGATAGTAGCTTTAAGGATATATTATTAGATGATATTGAATATTGCATTACAAATAATTTAAAAATAGCAGAACCATATTTATATAAAGCAATTGTTCTTAAAAATGAAGGTGATTTTAAGGCTGCAAGAGTTGCAATTAATGAATATATAAATAAGGGTGGCAAGGTAACTAAAGAAGTTGAAATAATAAATACTGATATACAAAATATTTCAGATTATGAAAATGCAATTGAATTATTAGCTGAAGAGCCAGCAAAGGCAGTTGAAATATTATTAAGACTTGCAGGAGAATTTGAAGAAAATCCCCTTATTTATTATTACTTAGGAATTGCTTTTAGAAAATTAGAAGATTATCACAAGGCTATTTATTACTTAAAAGAAAGTGTAAAGAGAGAAAGTGGAATACTTGAAGTTATAGTTGAATTAGGTTTAAATTATGCTTGTATTAATGATTTTGAAGAAGCTATTAAATTCTTTAAAAAAGCATTTGAAGCATCTAGAGATGTTGAAATTTGTACTAATATTGTAATGTGCTATTTAAATATTAATGATTTAGAAAATGCAAGATTACATTTAGATATAGCTAAAAATTTAAATCCTGATGATGAAATAGTAAAACAATTAGATACTATGATTAACAAGGAGCAATAAGGGAAGAGAGTATATGGGTAAAGCTGAAAGATATAGAAATATAGATATGTTAGGTTATAAAATTTTTGCTTCTGATATGAATAGCTGCTTAGAAAAAGTTTTTTCCATGAAAAAGGTTCATATTGTATCAGGAAATCCAGAAGTATTATATGTTGGATTAAATAATAAAGAATTATTTAAAAATTTTATATCTGATAAGTCAGTAATAATACCAGATGGAGTTGGAGTTCAAATAAGTGCAAAAATATTAAAGACTCCAGTAAAGGAAAAAATAGCAGGAATAGAATTAATGAAAAAAATACTTGAAAAATGTGAGAAAACAGGAGAAAGTATTTATTTATTAGGAGCAAGTGAAGAAAATTTAAAGGCTTGTGTTGCTAATATAGTTAGGGATTTTCCTAAAATAAATATTTCTGGATATCATAATGGTTTTTTTGATTTAAATAATCCAAAAGAAATATTAGAAGAAATAAAAGAAAAGAAACCAATGGCAATTTTTGTAGCAATGGGATGTCCAAGACAAGAAAATTTTATTGTGAAATATATGGATGAATTACCTTGCAAAATATTTATGGGGGTTGGTGGAAGCTTTGATGTTATTGCAGAAAAGGTTAATAGGGCACCAAGATGGATGATTAATATAGGTATGGAATGGGCTTATAGAGTATCCAAGGAACCGTGGAGAATAAAGAGGCTTGGAAGTATTCCTAAATTTATAGGAATTGTTATTAAAAATAGGGGTAAAAAATATGAAAGGTAGCAAAATATTTAAAGCAGCATTTATTGTAATGATTATAAGCATAATAAGTAGATTTTTAGGTTTATTTAGAGATATGCTTGTAAGCTACCAATTTGGTATGAATATGTATACAGATGCTTATAAAGCAGCTGTATCTGTACCAGAAACTGTTTTTACTATTGTTGGGCTTGCTATATCCACTGTATTTATTCCTATGCTTAGTAAAGTCAAGTATGAAAAAAATAAAGAAGAAATGTTTAAATTTTCTAATAATATAATATCCATATTATTAGTAATATCTATTATTGCATTTTCTTTAGGGTTTGCATTTACAAGAGAAATAGTTTCTTTTATGTTTGATGGGTTTAGTAATGAAAAATTTATACTTACAGTTTTTTTAACTAGAATAACATTATTTAATCTTTTGTTTTTATCAATAAACGCTTGCTATACGGCAATGCTTCAAGTATGTGAAGATTTTGTTATACCATCAATTTTAGGAATGTTTTTTAATGTACCAATGATAATTTATTTATTATTTTTTTCAAATATAAATATTATTGGACTTACAATTGCAAATGTTATTGGTAACTTTTTAAGAGTTGCAATTCAAGTTCCAGTTTTATATAAATATGGATATAAATTTAAATTATTTATTGATTTAAAAGATGAAAGAATTAAAAGGATTTTAATATTAATTATTCCTGTAATAATTGGATCAGGAGCTAATTCATTAAATATGGTAGTTGATATGAAAGTTGCATCATCATTGGGAGATGGAGCTGTTAGTGCTTTAGATTTTGCACAAAAGATAATAGTTTTTGCTAATACTGCAATAACAACAGCAATTGTATCGGTAATGTATCCTTTAATGGCAAATAAGTTAAATGAAGGAGATAATGAAGGTTTTGTAATGTATTTATCAAAATCTGTTTCAATAATAGCATTATTATTAGTACCAATTTCATTTGGATTTATATTGTTAAATAAAGAAGTTATTAGTATTTTTTATGAAAGAGGTAATTTTACAGCTTCTGATGTAGGATTGACTTCATTGGCATTTTTAGGTTATTCATTAGTATTACCATTTACAGGAGTAAGAGACATATTAAATTCTTCATTATTTTCAATGCAAAAAACTAAGGTTACAACGATGAATGGTGTTATAGGGGTTATTGTAAATATTATTTTAAGCATTACATTATCAAAGATATATGGAGTTTTTGGAGTGGCAATGGCTTCAACCATATCATCTATAGTAACTGCAGTACTTTTATTTATTTCTACTAGAAGACTTGTAGGTAATTTTGATGTTGTACCTATGATAATAAAGTTATTAAAAATACTTTTAGCTGCAATAATGATGTTATTTGTATTAGTTGCATTAAATAATGTGTTAAACCTTGATAATAAAATAATAATCATTTTAGTTAATGGAACTGCAGGTATACTTATATATTCTATATTATGTAAGATATTAAAAATTGAGGAATTTAATGAAGCAATAGATATGATAAAAAATAAGGTATCTAAAAAAGCGCCTAGGAGGAAAATATGAAAATATTATTTATAGCATGTTATTCACCATTAATAAATAATTCTGCATCTATAGAAACACTACAATATTTAAATAATTTAGCTAAAATAGATGAAAATGAAGTTCACTTATTAACGGTGAACTTCCCAAAGAATTCAATTTATTATGATGAGTATATACTTAGCATGTTAAACGAAAAAGTGAAGATGCATATAATTTCAGGAGGTAAAATCTTTGAAAAAATTATGCCAAAGAAGCCTAGCAATAAAGCTGCAGTAAATTCTTCACAAAATAATAAAAGTTTTATAAAAAGTATGCTTAAAAAAGGAAAATCTATAATTGCAGTACCAGATATGTATTTTAATTGGGCTAAAGCAGCATCAAAGTATGGAATAGAATTAATGAAGAAAGAAAAATTTGATGTTATGTTTTCAATGCATGAACCGCCATCAAGTCATATTTGTGCAATGAAAATTAAAGAAGAGTTTAAAGATTTACCATGGGTAACTTATTGGAGCGATCCATGGCTTAAAGATTCAACAAGAGAAAATATAAGTCCAGTAAGAAGAAAATATGAACAATCATTTGAAAGAAAAGTTGTTAATTTAAGTGACAGATTTATTTTTGTAACTAAGGCTAATAGAGATGATTATGTAAATTCATATAATATTCCAATAGAAAAAACATTTATAGTAACTAGAGGATATGATGAAAAGCAATATAAAGAAATAAAGGAAAAATCAAATCCTAAGCTTATAGAAAAGGAGAAAATAAATTTTGTTTATGCAGGAGAAATTTTTTCAAAGCTTAGAAATGTTAATCCATTTATAGATGCTTTAAATGTAATTAAAAATGAAAATATTGATTTATACAATAAATTAAATATTATGTTTTTTGGAAATATTGATAGTGATGAAGTTAAAAATAAATTAAATGCTATTGATAAAGTTAGTGTTTCACCGAGAATTCCATATGATGAAGCTTTGGGATATATGCTTAATAGTCAAGTGCTTTTGTTATTTGGAAATAAAAATTCAAAACAAATCCCAGCTAAGGTTTATGATTACTTTGGTGCAGAAGGACTTATTTTTGTTATTCTTGGAGATAAAAATGATCCTATAAAAGATGTAGTGAAAAATAAAGAAAAGTGTATTGTTGTCAATAACAATGTTGATGAAATTGTTAATGGAATCAATAAAATAGCATCTATGATTGAATTGGGAATAAAGCATGGAGCTATAGAGGAATATAAATGGCAGTACATTTCTAAAAGACTTAATGATATATTAAGGGGGTAATCATTATGCATGTTATGTTTATACCTTCTTGGTATGATAATTCAAGAAATAAAGTTCATGGTAGTTTTTTTAGAGAACAAGCTAATAAACTTCAAGAAAGTGGAGTAAAAGTAACTGTTGCTTATAACGAAATATGGCCATTAACATTAATGGGCAAAATAAAAGAAAAAAGTGGATTGTTTTTTGAAATTGAAAAAGGATTAAGAACTTATAGATATAAAAATTATAATTTTATACCTAAAAGTTCATTAATGTTTAATGTATTTGATAAAAGAATGGAAAAGTTATATAAGGAAATTACTAAAAAAGAAGGTAAAATAGATATTATACACGCTCAATCATCACTATGGGGTGGAATAAGTGCAGCTTATATAGCAAAAAAATATAATATTCCATTAGTTATTACTGAACATTCTTCTGTAGAAAGAGGAGTTTATGTAAGAAAAAGCTATTATAAAAGAATTATAGATTCTTATAAAACTGCAGATAAGATAATAACAGTTGGAAATGGCTTAAAGAAGGAAATTGAAAAATTAGCAGGAAGAAATGATATAGAGGTTATTGGAAATCTTGTTGATTTATCTTTATTTGATATTAGAAATGTTAAAAAAGAAAATAATGATTTTACATTTTTCAGTGTTGCATTTTTAGAAGGTGAAAAAGGGTTTGATACATTAATTAAATCTTTTGCAAAAGTATATAAAAATAAAAATGTTAAATTAGTCATAGGTGGAGATGGAAGTCAAAAGGAATGGCTAAAGGGAATAGCAAAAGAAAATGGAGTAGAACCACAAGTATTATTTACAGGAGCATTATCTAGAGAAGAGGTAGCAAGTTGGATGAATAAATGTGATGTATTTGTACTACCTTCAAGATATGAAACCTTTGGAGTTGTATATATTGAAGCTTTAGCAAGTGGAAAACCAGTAATAGCAACATTTAATGGTGGAGCAGAAGATATAATAAATGAAGAGGTTGGAGTATTAGTTGAAATAGATAATGTAAATAAATTAGCACAAGCTATGGAAAAGGTAAGGGAGAATTATAATAAATATAATCCAGAAAGTTTAAGAAATTATTGTACTGAAAAGTTTAGTGCAAATGTTATAATAAAAAAAATAATAAATGTTTATAAAAAAGTTATAAGATAAAGAGGTGTTAATATGTATTTTAAGGATTATTCAATAGATAAGTTTTTATATGAATTAAAAACAGATTTACCATCACCAGGAGGCGGAAGTACAGCTGCATTAGTTTCAGCATTAGCAGGAGCTTTAAATTCTATGGTATATTCATTTACTGTAGATAAAAAATCATTTGAAAATTTAAATCATGAAAATAAAGAAAAAATGAAAAGTTTAAAAGTAAAATGTGAAGAATTTATAAGTAAAAGTATTTCCTATATGGAAACAGATAGGGAAACCTTTACAGCGTTAATGGATACATTTAAACTTCCAAAAGAAAGTGATGTAGAAAAGAAATATAGATCACAAATGATTAAAGAAAAGACGATAGCAGCAATGGAATCCCCTTTAAATTTAGCTAAAGATTCGTTAAAATTTTATGATAATATAGATTTTGCTATTGAATTTGGAAATAAGAATTTAACATCTGATGCTATAGTAGCAGCAATACTTTTACATTCAGCTATAGAAAGTGCAGTAGTTAATGTTTTTGTAAATTATAATAGTTTATATAATAAAGAAGGATATGAAAATATTCCAGAAGAATGTAGAGAAATAATTAAAAAGTCATTAGATAAAAAAGAAATTATAGTTAAAGAATATGGAATATAAATAATAAAGCTGTAATATAAGTTTTTCAACTTTATATTACGGCTTTATTATTTTGAAATACTTAGGCTTTATATATTAATTTTTATTGTGATTGGTATTCAGGTAAATCAGTAAGAGGTTTAAATTCATAGCCATCAGCTCTAATTTGTTGTATTACAGTTTTTAAAACAGCAGTATTTGTTTTTGAAACTGCATGTAATAACATTATGCATCCAGGATGAACACCTTGTGTTATTTTTTTTATGGCGACTTCTTCGCTAGGCTGATTGTCTATAATCCAATCTTTGTAGGCAAAACTCCAAAAAATACTTTTATATCCTAAATCATTAGTTTTCTTTAATGAATTAATAGAATATTTGCCCATAGGTGGTCTAAAAAATTTAGGCATATCGCTACCAACGACTTCTTTGTAAGCATTTTCTACATCTATAAATTCAGCTTTGAATTTTTGTGGATCTGTAACACTTGCCATTGATGGATGGTGGTTAGAGTGATTACATACTAAATGACCTTCATCAGCCATTCTTTTAACTATTTCAGGATTTTGAACTATATATGGTTTTACAACAAAAAAAGCAGCAGGAACTTTTTCATCACGAAGTATATCTAATATTTTTGCTGTATATCCATTTTCATAACCTTCATCAAAAGTTAAGTAAATTACTTTTTCATTAGTATCGCCTAAATAATAAGCATTATATTTAGATAAAAGTCCTGTTGCTTCTTTAGGACATTCAGGCATTAAATCTTTGCCTCTGTTAACAAAGTACCAATTCAATTCAAAATCATCACCGATTGAATATTTTGAATAAGCATAGGCATTGCTTACAATTAAAGAAATTAAAACAAAAATTGATACTAATAAAAAGGAGAATTTATTTTTTTTCAACATTATCACCTCCTAATAATATCTTTTGTAGAGCCGAAAATATTACACATGGAAAATAAAGAAAATATATAGAAAAAATTGACAAGAAGCTATTAAAGGAATATAATGGAAATATATTATTAATGAAGGAGGTAGGAATATGTTAAAATCTTATATAAATTTAAAAGGAATGTTTAATTTAATTATAAGTAAATATAACAATAATATTTTTAATAACCCTATCTCTAGGAGTCTTTTTAATAAATATTATATTTATTAAAAAGATATGTAATAAGATTTGTTTATGGAGGTCGTGGTTATTATCACAGCTATTTTTTATGTTTAAAGTTAGTATATTTAATAATAAAAGGTCGTGGAGTAATCATGGCCTTTTATTATTATGTGCCCAGCATGGGCAACAACTTGATGCTGAAAGTCCGTTGTAGGCTTGGTAGTGGGAACCACTAGCCAAGGACAAGGATGTCCATCGTGAGCTGGAATCTGAAGGAAGTCATAGGCGAAGTCTTGGTCTGAGGAAAACGAACTACATACAAGGCTTACTAAAGTCGGACGAGTTTGTAATACAAAACAAAGTCCAACACTACCCAAAACTTTAGGAGTAAATGTAGCAGATATATGAGATGAAGGTTGTTGTTCTTACCTGAGGAGGTCTGATAGATACATTGCTAATAAAGATGAATTTCTAAAGCAATAACCTACATAGTGATATGTAGCTTAACTATAAGAAGTTAGCATAAGTCATAGTAACTCAGCTAATGGTGATAGGGGACGAAGGACTGAACTTTAAGGAGGTTTTGAGTTTTGAAAGTTTCGCAGAATAATCAGAGATTGCAGAAAACTAAATATTTAGGCTCTAGTGCTAAGGGTAGAGTGGAACTCGAAGATAGGCAAAGAGTGCATAGAGAATTCTCGGCAACTTTAAAGGGAGAAACAAGTGAAGTTGAGTATGGTTCATTGGAAAGAATATTATCAAGAGAAAACTTACTTCTAGCAATTTCATTAAACTTAAAGAACCGCCGTGTACCAGGCCGGTATGCACTGTGGTGTGAGAGGACGGAAAATAAAATAATTATTTTCTTCCTACTCGATTTTTTTAAGGTGGGAGTTTGTGTTTATAAAAGGAAGAAAAGGTGAGTAAAAAATTACAATTATAAGGGGGAAGAAAAATGAAGAGGATACTTAGGTATGTTTCTAAATATAAGGGAACTGTTATTATTGGAACAATGTGCATGTTGATAGTTATAGGAGTAGATTTATTTCTTCCATATTTACAACAAGTATTCATAGATAGTGGATTAATGAAAGGAGATCAAAATGTTATTGTTTCAGTATTAGTATGGATAGTGATTATAACTGTCATAAAGGCAATGTTAGGATATGGAAAAGAATTTTTATATGATGTATTAAGTAGCTGGGTACATCAAGATATAAAAAATGATTTGTTTGCACATATTCAAACATTAGAATTTGAATATTTTGATAATATGAATACAGGGGAATTGATGTCAAGAATAGGTGAGGATGCAGAGAATATATGGCAAACAATAGGATATGGAATGAGACTTTTTATTGAAAATATAATTTACTTTGTGATTTCAACAATAATACTATTTGTTTTAAATTATAAGTTAGCTTTAGCTTGTTTTATTGTAATGATTCCAATTGGATTTATAGGAATAAAATTAGAAAAGAAGTTTGGAGAAATCTATAGCAAAATAAGTGATCAAACAGCTGAAATTAATACTATTGCTCAAGAAGATATTGCAGGAATAAAACTTGTTAAGGCTTTTTCAAGAGAAAAATATGAAATAAATAAATTTTTAAAGATGAATAAAGTTTATTATGATTTAAATATGGAGCAAGCAAAAATAATAGGTGATTATTTTCCACCAATAGAGTTCTTAACAAATATTGCACTTGTTATAATGATTGTTTTAGGTGGATTTCTCGTAATGGATGGTGAAGTAAGCATAGGTATATTAGTTGCATTTAATGGATATATATGGAATTTGATATGGCCAATGAGAATGCTTGGAGAACTAACAGACTTACTTTCAAGAACAGTGTCATCTGCAAATAAAATTTTTGCAATAATGGATAAGGATCCTAGTATTAAAACTAAAGAAAACTTTAAAGATGTTAAAAATATTAAAGGTAATATAAAATTTGAAGGTGTTAACTTTAAATATGATGATAAATTAGTATTAAAAAATATAAATTTAGATATAAAAGCAGGAAGTACAGTAGCTATAATGGGAGCAACAGGCGCTGGAAAATCTTCTTTAATAAATTTAATTGGTAGGTACTATGATACTTGTAAAGGTAGTATAAAAATTGATGGAATTGATATAAAAGAATATAACTTAGAATTTTTAAGAAAAAATATGGCCATTGTTCCGCAGGAAACATTCTTATTTTCTGAAACGATTTTAAATAATATAAAGTTTAGCAATGAAAATACAAGTTTTGAAGAAATAAAGGAAGCTAGTAAATTAGCATGTGCTAATGAATTTATTGAAGGGTTAGAATTAGGATATAATACTGAAATAGGAGAAAGAGGAATAGGTCTTTCTGGGGGACAAAAGCAAAGGATAGCTATTGCAAGGGCATTAGTTAGAAAAGCTAAAATATTAATTTTAGATGATTCAACATCAGCATTAGATATGGAAACTGAACATGAATTATTAAAAAATCTTTCAAATAGGAAGCATGAAAGTACAACATTTATAATAGCGCATAGAATTTCAGCAGTTAAAAATGCAGATTTAATTATATATTTAGAGGATGGACAGATAAAGGAAAGTGGTACTCATGATGAACTCTTAAAGAAAAAGGGAAGATATTATGATATTTATAACGACCAATTTAGAGATTTTAATTTACTAGAAGAAGAGGTGATTTAGATGAGTTATAACGAAATTGTGAAAGATGAAGAAATAACAAGAAGAAGCAAAAAAGAACTAACTATGAAGCTTATAAAATATCTTAAGCCTTATAAATTTAAAGCTTTAATTATAATAATTCTTATGATTTTTGTAATGGTTAGTGGAATAGTAAATCCATGGTTATTACAAGTTGCTATTGATAATTATATTGTAAATTTTAATGTAAAAGGATTGCTAATTATAGGAGCAGCATTGATTATATTAAACTTAGTTGCATGGGTCTTATCAAGAATAAGGTGGAAAATGATAACTTCAATTACAAATAATATTTTAGTTAATATAAGACATGAATTATATACACATATACAAAGCTTATCTTTTGATTTTTTTGATAGCAGGCCTGTTGGTAAAATACTAGCAAGGGTGGTTGGAGATGTTAATGCATTAAAAAGCTTGTTTTCTCAAAGTATTGAATCATTAATACCTCAATTATTAAATTTAATTTGTGTTGCAGTTATAATGCTTATTCTTAATTACAAGTTAGCATTAGCATGTATTGCATTACTTCCATTGTTAGGGATTGCAATTTTTGTAATTGAGATATTTTCAAGAAAAAGATGGGAAATATATAGAAATAAAAGATCAAATTTAAATGGGTTTACTCATGAAGATTTTTCAGGAATAAAAGTTGTACAAGGGTTTGCAAATGAAGAGGGAACTAGAAATAATTTTAAAGGAATGGTAAAAGAATTGAATGATTCTTTTATAAAAGCTGTAATGTTAAATGATTTCTTTTGGCCATTAGTTGAATTATCATGGGGAGTTGGAACAATAGTAGTTTTTGGATTGGGATATAAGATGGTTATAAATAATGAAATTACAATTGGTACATTAATTGCATTTTCTATGTATGTAGGGATGTTTTGGAGACCAATAATGAATTTATCAAGTTTTTATAACGCATTAATTACTAATTTTTCAGCTGCTGATAGGATATTTGATATATTAGACCAAAAGCCAATAGTTAAAAATTCGCAAGCTGCAAAAAGTATTGGTAAAATAAATGGAACTGTAGAATTTAGGGATGTTTCTTTTGCTTATGATAATGATAATGAAGTATTAAAAAATATTAATTTTAAAGTTAATAAAGGTGAAAAAATTGCACTTGTTGGAGCAACAGGGGCTGGGAAAAGTACAATTGTTTCATTAATAAGTAGGTTTTATGATCCTACAGTTGGAGAAGTGCTAATAGATGGGAAAAATATAAAAAATGTTAAATTAGAATCTCTTAGAAGTCAAATGGGAATAATGCTTCAAGATACATTTTTATTTTCTGATACTATTATGGAAAATATAAGATATGGAAGATTAGATGCTACTGATGAAGAAGTAATTAATGCAGCAAAAGCGGTTAATGCTCATGAATTTATTATGAAACTTGAAAATGGATATAAGACAGAAGTAAATGAACGTGGTTCTAGATTATCATTAGGACAAAGACAGTTACTATCATTTGCAAGAGCATTACTTGCTAATCCTCGTATTTTAATTTTAGATGAAGCAACATCCAATATAGATACAGTAACAGAAAAATTAGTTCAAAAAGGAATAGAAAAATTACTTTATGGAAGAACTTCTTTTGTAGTTGCTCATAGGCTTTCAACTATTAGAGATTGTGATAAAATAATGGTAATTAATAATGGAAAAATTGAAGAAGAGGGAAATCATGAAGAACTCTTAAAATTAAGAGGAATTTATTATGAATTATATATGGCACAATATAATTTTATGAATCAGTGAAATGTTACAAGTTTAGTTTAAAACTTTCTTTTGGGAGTTTTTTATATGAGTGGATTAAGGCAATGATAAGCTTGTTTTTAGGAGTTTTTAGTATACAATTAACACAAATAAAATATAAAATGTATTTTAAGTTAATATTTAGATTAAAAGATTTATATTAACAATAATTTTATAGTAATTTTAATTATTTTTATTATGTTAAAGTAAGTTGTATTTACAATAAAAATAATGAAGAATCAAAAGAATATGAATTTACACATAAAATTATTAAATGAAATATTAAATATTAAGGGAGAATAGTATGACAGAAAAGGAAAAAATGTTAGCTGGAGAATTATATTATGCAAGTGATGAAGAGCTAACTAAAGAACATAATATAGCACAAAGAATTTTGTGGAAGTTTAATAATTCACCAGAAGAAAATAGAAGTGAAATATTAAAAGAGTTATTTGGAAGCACAGGAGAAAATTTTTGTATAAAGCCTAATTTTCGTTGTGATTATGGATATAATATTTATGTAGGAGAAAACTTTTTTGCTAACTATGATTGCGTTATATTAGATGTTTGTAAAGTAACTATAGGTGATAATTGTATGTTAGCTCCAAGAGTATGTATTTATACAGCTACACATCCATTAGATGCACAAACTAGAATATCTGGATTAGAATATGGAAAACCTGTGGTTATTGGAAATAATGCATGGATTGGTGGAAGTTCAGTTATATTACCAGGAGTAACTATTGGAAATAATGTAGTTGTAGCAGCTGGTTCTGTAGTTGTTAAAGATGTTCCAGATAATGTTGTAGTGGCTGGAAATCCAGCTAAAATTATAAAATATTTATAAAGTATTAAAAAATTCAGTGAAAGCTGAATTTTTTTTAACAAAAAGTTATAAAGCAAAGAAAGTAAAAATTATAATTTCAGAAACAAATGTTGCAATATTTGAAAATGTAGATTATAAGAAAAATAGATAATTATTAAGTGATAAATGTTAAATTCATATTAAGAAGTGACTTGATTAATATATAAATATATAACAAAGCAATATTAATAAATAAATCAGTAAAGGTAAAAGGAAATTCAATTGATAGTTTGTAATAAAAATGAAAACTATGGATAATTAACGTACATTTTATCATTGAAATAAAATTACTTATAGAGTATAATCTTAGAAGTATTAGTAAGGTCGAAAGGATGTTATATAGATGAGATTAGGGATTGTAGGACTACCAAACGTAGGAAAAAGTACATTATTTAATGCTATAACAAAAGCAGGAGCTGAATCAGCAAACTATCCATTTTGTACAATAGAACCAAATGTTGGTGTTGTTAGTGTACCAGATACTAGATTAGACGTATTAGAAAAAATGTATGGGACAAAGAAAAAAGTTTATACTGCTGTTGAGTTTTATGATATTGCAGGATTAGTTAAAGGTGCTTCAAAAGGTGAAGGGTTAGGAAATAAATTCTTATCACACATAAGAGAAGTAGAAGCTATAGTACATGCTGTTAGATGCTTTGAAGATGAAAATGTAGTTCACGTTGAAGGTTCAGTAGATCCAATAAGAGATATAGATACTATTAACTTAGAGTTAATATTTGCTGACTTAGAAGTTTTAGAAAGAAGAATGGAAAAGGGAGTAAAACTTGCTAGATCAGGAGATAAAAAAGCTAAAGCAGAATATGAAATAATGGAAAAAGTAAAAGCACACTTAGAAGCTAATAAGCCAATAAGAACTTTAGAGTTAAATGAAGATGAAGAAGCTTTTGTTAAATCTTTATTTATGATTACTTCTAAGCCAGTATTATATTCTTGTAATATATCAGAAGATGATATGATGAGCGGAAACCTTAATAATAAGTATGTTCAAATGGTTAAGGAGTATGCTGCAAACGAAAATTCAGAAGTTGTAGTTGTATGTGCTAAACTTGAAGAAGAATTATCAGGATTAGAAGATGAAGAAAAAGCAGAAATGTTAGAAGAATATGGATTAACTGAATCAGGATTAGATAAGCTTATAAGAGCTTCATATAAATTATTAGGTTTAATAAGCTACTTAACTGCAGGTGTTCAAGAAGTAAGAGCTTGGACAATAAAAGAAGGAACTAAAGCTCCAGCAGCTGCTGGGAAAATTCACTCAGATATTGAAAGAGGATTTATTAGAGCTGAAGTTGTTGCATATGATGATTTAGTTGCATGTGGTTCAGAATCAGCAGCTAAAGAAAAAGGTCTTTACAGATTAGAAGGTAAAGATTATGTAATGAAAGATGGAGATGTTGTAAACTTCAGATTTAATGTATAATGTTTTTAAGGAACTGTAAAAAAACAGTTCCTTTTTTTCTTATAATAAAAATGTCTAATAAAAAAATAGAAAAATAATTAAAATTAATATTTTATATGAATATTGTGGAAAAAAACATTTTAAAATATATTATTTTATTTGAAAAATTTTTTTATATTGATTTCGCTATATTTTAACAAGAAAAAAATATATTTTTAAACAAATTTATCTTGAAGGAAAAGAGATAATTCTATAGAATATATATATAAGATGTAAAGTGGTTAAAAGTGGATTAGTTAATGCTTAATTGGGAGAATATTTTAATTGTGTAACATCTATAAAGCTTAAATGTAAAAAAATACAATTGTTATATTTTTGATATTAAGAAAAGAACTTATAAAGTGAAGTTTATAATCACTAAAAGAACGGATGATATTTTTATGGATATCAAATGAAAGAGTATAAAATGCTTGAAGAAAAACTAAAAATTACCATTAAATAATAAAGATGCCAAGGCATTTGTAAGATTCTTTTTTGCAGATGCTTGTGAAGTTGAGACGGACAAGCTAAAGAAGAGGATTAATTCCATTAAACCTAGAGGAATACGCCGGCATAGAAAAGGATATAGTAAGCATAGGGACTTTAAGTATAATAGAGATTTAGAGTAAGGAAAAATGGCAAGAAAATAATGAATCAAATATTGATTTTAACTTAATTGCAGAAAAAATGGCGATTTAGGAATATAAGGAGTAATAAAAATGGAATTTAATCATGTATCAGTTTTACTTAATGAATGTTTAGAAGCACTTAATATTAAAGAAGATGGAATTTATGTAGATTGTACTTTAGGAGGAGCTGGTCATTCATCACAAATAGTGAAGAGATTATCTAAAAATGGAAGATTAATAGGAATAGACCAAGATAGGGATGCATTAAGAGCAGCAGGAGAAAGGTTACAGAATTTTTCAAATGTTACTTTAGTACATAACAATTTTCATAATATAGGAGCTATTTTAGAAGAGCTAGGAGTAGAAAAGGTTGATGGTATTCTAATGGATTTAGGAGTTTCTTCTTATCAATTAGATGAAGGTGAAAGAGGCTTTAGTTATATGAAAGATGCACCTTTAGATATGAGAATGAATAGAGAAAATAATTTTTCAGCCTATGATGTAGTAAATGATTATAGTGAGGAGGAATTATATAGAATCATAAGAGATTATGGAGAAGAAAAATTTGCAAAAAGAATTGCTAACTTTATTGTAAATAAAAGAAGTGAAAAAAATATAGAAACAACATTAGAATTAGTTGAGATAATTAAAGATGCAATTCCAGCAAAGGCAAGAAGAGAAGGACCTCATCCAGCAAAGAGAACTTTCCAAGCAATTAGAATTGAGGTTAATAGTGAACTTTCAATTTTAAATAAAGCAATAGAAGATGGAGTTAATAAATTAAACAGTGGAGGAAGAATGGCAATAATAACTTTCCATTCTTTAGAGGATAGAATAGTTAAAAATAAGTTTAGAGATTTAGCTGTATCTTGTAGATGTCCAAAGGAATTTCCAGTTTGTATATGTGGAGAAAAAGCAAAGGTGAAAGTAATAAGTAGAAAAGCAATTGAGCCTTCAAAACAAGAGGTTGAAGAAAATCCAAGAAGTAGAAGTGCAAAACTTAGAGTGATTGAAAAATTATAAATATATTATGAAAAATAGCAGGGATGTGAATAAAATGGGAGTTAGAGAATATGATTATATAAGAGGAAATACAGCTTTAGCACCAGATAAAAAAATTAAAGAGACTGAAAAACAAAGAAAAAAACAAAGGATACAAAGTAAAAAAAGAGAAAGGGCAATGAAGAAAAATATTTTAATTGCAGGTTTTACAGTAGGAACAATTTTATTTGCATTAGGCTCTACAACTTTATTTTTAGATAGTAAAATCTATGATTATCAAAAGAAATTATTAATTTTAGAAGAAAATCTGAAGGAAGAAAAAGATGTAAATGCTGCAATTAATGTTAAAATGCTTAAGTTTGCATCTTTCGATAAAATAAAAAGCACAGCAGAGGATGAGTTAGGAATGATATATCCTAATTCTGAAAGTACTATAACTATTGATATGTCAAAAGAATATTTTTCACATTTAAAAACTAAGGAAAATAGAACGAGTAATTTTTTACAAAAAATTATAGGGGTATTTAAATAATGAATAGTTTATAGGATATTTGCTTTTAATTTTGCTTACAGCCCTATTTTTACAAAAATCTTTATCATTCATTTATAAATGCTCCTTGGAGGAATTTGTATGAGTAAAAAGATTTTTAAAGATAGAGCTGTTATGAGAAAAAGAATGGTTTTAGCTTTAGGGTTTATTGTTGCTATATTTGGTTTATTAATTGTAAGATTATCTTATGTTATGATTGTAAAAAGAGATGATTATTCAAGTAGGGCAGAAGAACAATGGACTAGTGAAGTTAGAATTGATGCCAGAAGAGGTAGAATATTAGATAGAAATGGCAATGAGTTAGCAGTTTCAGCTAATGTTTATAGAGTGGATTTTGATTTAAATTCAATAAGACAGTATTTAAAGAAAACTGATAAGAGTACTGATGATATTGCACCATTAATTTCAGAAGCTACAGGAATAGATACTAAAAAGGTAAAAGATAAGTTAGAAACTAAACTTGCAAATGGAAGTGATGCAGGTTCAGCTACTTTAGTAAGAAGAGTTGAAAAAGATGTTGCTGATAAAGTTAATGATTTAAATATTCAAGGGGTTATTGTTTCACCTGATACAAAAAGATATTATCCAAAAGGACAGTTTTTAGCTCATGTTCTTGGAAGTACAAACAGTGATGGACAAGGATTAACAGGAGTTGAATTACAATATAATGAATATCTTTCTGGTGTACCAGGATTGAGAATAACTGAACTTGATAGAAATAGTGAAGCTTTAGATTATACAATATCTAAGTTTACTCCACCAATTAGTGGTAAAGATGTAACATTAACAATAGATGAAAATTTACAAGAAATAGCTGAAAAGGTAGCTGAAAAAGGTTTAATTGATAATAAGGCAAAAAGAGTATCAATATTAATTATGAATCCTCAAAATGGTGAAATTCTTGCCATGGTAAATGAGCCAGACTTTGATCCTAATAATCCATTTTCTGGATTTGAGGATTTTGTTGGGGAAAGTGATTCAGAAAAACTTCAAAAAATGTGGAGAAACAGTTTAGTAAATGATACATTTGAGCCAGGATCTATTTTTAAAGTTATTACTATGTCAACGGCTATAGAAGAAGGCTTAGTTAAGGAATCAGATGAATTTACTTGTGGTGGAAGTTTACAAGTAGGACCTCATACAATTAAATGTTGGAAACGTGGAGGACATGGAACTCAAATTTTACCTGAAATACTTCAAAACTCATGTAATGTAGGATTTATGAAATTAGGTGAAAAGATAGGCAGTGAAAAATTAGTTGAATATATTAAAAAGTTTGGATTTGGTCAAGTATCAGGTGTTGATTTGCCGGGAGAAGCAAGAGGAATTGTTAAATCAGCAGATAATATGAATGATGCGGATCTTGCAACAATATCTTTTGGTCAAACAAATACTGTTAATGCAGTTCAATATATGACAGCTTTTAATGCTATAGTTAATGGTGGAACTTTAATTCAGCCACATGTTATGAAAAGTATAAGCCATACTGATAGTGAGGGAAATACAATTATAGATGAAGAATTTGAACCTAAAACAGTAGAAAATGTAATTTCAGAATCTACAGCTGCTACGTTAAGAGATTATTTAGAAAGAACTGTTAATCAAGGAGGATCTAATAAGGCTTATATAGCAGGCTACCATATAGGAGCAAAAACAGGTACAGCTCAAAAGGTTAATGCTCTTACAGGAGGATACGAATCAGGAAAATATATTTCATCTATGGCTGGATTTGCAAGTGTAGATAATCCGCAAATAACAATTTTTGCAACTATTGATGAACCAAGTAATGGAGCTTATTATGCAGGTGTGGTAACAGCACCTTTAGGAAAAGAATTATTTCAAGACATATTTAATTATATGAATCAAGAATTTTCACAAGATGAAAATGTGATTTTAAAAGATGTAGTTTTGCCTGAAGTAAGAGGAGTTTCTGTTTCAGATGCAAAAAAAATATTAAAAGAATTAAATATAAATTGTACAGTTGAAGGTGATGGAGATACAATTACAAATATGCAACCATATCCTGGTTATGATGTTAAGGAAGGTTCAACAATTAATCTTTACACAAATCAAAATGAAACTTATAATAAAGATGTAATTATGCCAGATGTAAGAGGATATTCAAAAAAAGCTGCCATAGAACTTTTAGAAGAATTAGGTATTAATTATACTATCCAAGGTGATGGGGTTATAATAAATCAAAGTATTCCAAGTGGAGAACTTATATCAAAAGGCACAACTGTTAAGCTTACATTAAGTGCTGAGTATGAAGAGGATTAATTATTATTTAAATTTTTAGCATGTGAGTTTTCACATGCTAAATTTATGCCTATAATAATTAAATAGGTGATATTAATTTTATTTAAAATAATAAGATTAATTAAAGTAGTATAACTATAAATAATTTAAAAGCAGTTATAAATAATATTTGAATTATGAAAGTAGAGTGATTATTATGCAAATGACTTTTGAAGAAATGTTAAAGGCAGTAAATGGAGAGGTTATTGTACAAGGGACAGAAAATACCTTTAATAAATTATGTATTGATACTAGAAAGATAGCTAAAAATAACGTGTTTTTAGCTATAAAAGGAGAAAATTTTAATGGAAATGATTTTGTATTAAAAGCATTAGAATTAGGTGCAAGCATTATTATTGTTGATGAAGTAAAATTTGATGCAAATGAAGTAAAAGAAAGTGGAACTATAATTAAAGTTGAAAATACAAGAAAAGCATTATTAGACTTAGCTAAATTTTATAGAAAAAAATTAGGACTTAAAGTAGTAGGAGTAACTGGATCTACAGGAAAAACTTCAACTAAGGATTTAATAGCGGCTGTATTAAGTAAAAAATATAATGTATTTAAGACTAAAGGTAACTTTAATAATGATATAGGTTTACCATTAATGATATTAGAGCTAACAAGTGATTATGATGTAGCAATACTTGAAATGGGAATGAGTTCCCTTGGAGAAATAGAACTTCTTGCAGATGTAGCAAGACCTGATATTGGTGTAATAACAAATATAGGATTATCACATATAGAAAACCTTAAAACACAAGAAAATATTTTAAAAGCTAAAATGGAAATAAGTACTTTCTTTGATGAAAAGAATGTTTTAATACTTAATGCAGAAGATGAATATTTAAAGAATATTAATAAAAAAGGATTTAAAGTTAAAAAAATTGGTTATAATCATGAATATGATGTTTACGCATCTAATATTATATTAAGAGAAGATGAAACAAAATTTTCAGCTCATGCCTTTGGTGAAGAAGCTGTATTTACTCTACCAATGGCAGGTAAGCATAATGTTTTAAATGCAATGCTTGCAATTGAGGTTGCAGAATGTCTTGGTGTATCTTTTAATGAAATGATTTTAGGATTGGATAATTTAGAAGCAACATCAATGAGATTACAAGTGATAAAAAAACAAGATTTTATAATAATAAATGATTGTTATAATGCAAGTCCAGATTCTATGAAATCTTCTTTAGATGTTCTTTCTGCTTATAAAAATGGAAGAAGAGTTGCTGTATTAGGAGATATGTATGAGCTTGGAGATAAAGCTAAAAATGCTCACTTCAAAATTGGAGAATATGCAAGAGATAAGGTTGATTTATTAATTGTAATAGGTGAACAAATTAATAACTTTAAAGATGGATTTAAAAATGATAATATAATCATGTACAATACAAAAGAGGAATGCATAAAAGAATTGAAAAGTATTGTAAAAAAGAATGATGTAATATTAATTAAAGCATCAAGAGGTATGAAACTAGAATATGTTGTTAAAAGTCTAGAAGAAATGTAATTATACGAAGGAGGTGAACTGCTTTTTAAAGCAGTAAGAGATGGGGGATAGTGTTATGAACATATTACAAGGAAATATAACAAAAACATTAATTATTACATTTATATTAGGGGTTGTCATATCTTTAGTACTTGGGCCAATTACAATTCCATTATTAAGAAGATTAAAATTTGGTCAAAATATTAGAGAAGATGGACCTAAGACTCATTTAAAGAAAGCTGGAACACCTACTATGGGTGGTGTAATATTTATTTTATCAACTACAATTGCTATGTTTATTGTTAGTAGAAGTTTAACTGATAAGGGAATGATAGCATTATATTCGCTTATTGCTTTTGGGTTTATAGGATTTTTAGATGATATTTTAAAAATACTTAAAAAGCAAAGTGAAGGATTAAAGGCTTGGCAAAAGATGGTTTTATTACTTATAGTTTCAGGAGCATTTGCTTATTATAGCTATGTAAATTTACCACATTATATTGCAATTCCATTTACAAATATGGAACTTCCTTTAGGTGTATTATATATTCCATTTGTTATATTTGTTTATGCTTCTATGACGAATGCAGTAAATTTAACTGATGGATTAGATGGATTAGCATCAACAGTTTCAGTTTTAGTTTTAACATTCTTTGCAGTATTAACATTTACTTTAAAAGATTACTCATTAACCGTATTTTCAGTAGCATTAATAGCAGGATTATTAGGTTTCTTAAAATATAATGCTTATCCAGCAAAAGTATTTATGGGGGATACAGGTTCTCTTGCAATAGGAGGAGCAATTACTACTATAGCAATTATAAGTGGAAATCCATTAATAATAGTTTTAGTAGGTGGAATTTATGTGTGTGAAGCTTTATCAGTAATAATTCAAGTTACTTCATTTAAATTAACAGGAAAAAGAGTATTTAAAATGGCTCCAATTCATCATCATTTTGAACAATGTGGATGGAATGAAGTTAAAATAGTTACAGTATTTTCAATTATAACAGTACTTTTATGTATAATAGGTTTTTTTGCAATTTAGTTAATTAAATTGGAGGAATGTCTATGAATATAAATAAGCCCAATGATAATAAGAATATGGGACAAATAGATTATGGAATATTTTATACATTATGCATATTGTTATCTATAGGTGTTATAATGGTATATTCCGCTAGTTCATTTTATGCTATGTTTCATAATAATGATAGCATGTATTTCTTTAAAAGACAGTTAATTTGGGCAATTATTGGTATAATTTCAATGAGTATTATGATGTCAATTGATTATCATAAATTAAAAAAAATTACACCGCAACTACTTATATGTACAATACCATTATTAATTGCAGTATTCTTCTTTCCAGCAATTAATGGTGCTAAAAGATGGATTTCGTTAGGACCATTATCTTTTCAACCATCTGAATTAACAAAATATGCAGTTGTAATGTTTTTAGCCTTTAGTATTGATTTAAAAGGTGATGAAATAAAAGATTTTTGGCATGGGTTAGTACCATATTTAGGTCTTTCAGGATTTTTTGCTGCTTTAATATTAGCAGAACATAATATGAGTATTGCAACTATTATAATGATAGTTACATTTATTATGTTATTTGTAGCAGGAGGAAGAATAAAACACCTATTTGGAATAATATTACCATCGCTATTTACATTAGCAATATTTTTTATATTTAGTTCAGATTATAGAAGAGAAAGAATGTTAAACTTTATAGATCCATGGAAAGATGCAGCGGATGCAGGATATCAATTAATACAATCATTTTTAGCGTTAGGTTCAGGTGGATTAACTGGATTAGGTTTAGGTCAATCAAGACAAAAAACATTATATATGCCAGAACCACATAATGATTTTATCTTTTCTATTATAGGAGAAGAAGTAGGATTAATAGGGTGCTTATTTATAATTGCATTATTTTTGATATTTATATGGAGAGGAGTAAGAGTTGCTATGAATGCAAAAGATACTTATGGTAAATTATTAGCAATGGGGATTACTTCAATTATAGCAGTTCAAGCGATAATTAATATTGCAGTTGTAACTGGGTCTATGCCTGTTACAGGAGTTCCAATGCCTTTTATTAGTTATGGTGGTACATCGCTTGTAATTAATTTAACGGCTATGGGGATTTTACTTAATATTTCAAGTCAGGTAGAAAAGAAAATAGTATAATTTTGGATAAGAGCTTCTAGTTTTAGGAGCTCTTAAATTTTTATGTACAATCAATGAATAATAATATAAAATAATTATAAAAAATATAGCTTTTATGTTAGAATTATAGTAAAAGATAGAAATTATAAGGAATAAGGTAAATTATGAAAGATGTAAAAAAGTTTATTAGAGCAAAGAAAAGAAAGAAGAAGATAAAAAAATTAACTTTAATGACAGTAGTAATTGGAACAGCTTCATTTATTTTCTTTACTAAGGCACCAATATTTAATATTAAAACAATTTCATTTAATGGAAATGTAACTATATCAAATGAGGTTTTGTATGATGAAGTAAAGGATAGAATAGGCTTAAATATTTTTACTGTAAATCAAAAAAAAATTAAAGAAGAAATTTTAAAAAATAGGTATGTAAGTTCAGTTAATATAAAAAGAAAGGGAGTGAATACTTTGGTAATAGGAATAACTGAAGAAGCTCCAGTTTATTATATAGATAATGGATCAAAACTTGAAATTATTAATGAAAATTTAAATGTATTAGAAGAAGTAGATAGTATTGAAGGAAGAAATTTAGTTGAAGTTAAAGGTATTGATTTAAGTAGAGTTAATGATGAGAGTTATGCAGATGATATACATACTTATAAAAGTATTTTAGCTAATTTTTATCCATTTATTTCTGAAAATAAAGAGCAAATACATCTTTCAAGTTTAGATATAAGTAATATAGTAAATATAATTGGGTATATAGGGGATGTTGAAATTTTCTTTGGAGATGATAGTGATTTATATAATAAGATGGAAAATGTGTATAGAATAATTTTAAGTGAAAATATAAATATAAAAAAAGGTTATATAAATGTTAGTATAAAGGGATCACCAGTAATAAAAAATGAACCAGTTGATGAAAGCAAACCTAAAAATGAAGCAGAAACATAAGCAAGGATAAATGAGAAAATACAAACAGAAAATGAACAGAATTTAAGTTTTGAAAATGTGAAATAGGAGGAGAGTATGAAAAGAACAGTATCTCAAATTTTTGTTGCTATTGTTTGTGCATTATTAGGTTTTTTATTAACATATCAGTTTAAGCAATTAAATATAGCAAATAGAAAAAATATAGATTACAATAGTTCAGATATATTATTAGAATTAGAAAATCTAAAAAAAGAAAAAGAAGATTTGCAAAAAAATAATAAAATTTTATCTGAAGAATTAAAGCAATTAGAAGATGCGGCAGCTGAGGAAGGGGAAGTTGAAGGTGAAATAAAAAAACAACTTGATAATGCAAGAATGCAACTTGGACTTTTAGATGTAAAAGGACCAGGATTAACTATTACCTTAACTTTGAAAAATTCAGTATTTGGTGCAAATGGTACTCAAAATGTAAATACTCTTAGTGAAGAAGAAATTATAAATTTAATTAATTCTTTATGGTATGCAGGGGCTGAGGCTATATCTATAAATGAAATGAGAATTACACCACAAACAGGGATAAAAACAGCAGGTAGTTCAATTTCTATAGGATCAGCAGGTAGAGTAGATCCAAATAGTGAAGTTGTAATTAAAGCAATTGGAGATAAAAGTAAATTAAATGTTGCTGTAAACTATCCAGGTGTTTTAGATTATGGGGCTTTAAAAAGTTATAATAGTGATGTTAAGCAAAGTGATGACATAACAGTAACTAAGACAACACAATCATTAAGATATGAATATATAAAGCCAATTCAATAAATAGGAGGAAGAGTTATGATAGCATTAATAGGTTTGTTATTAGGTGTATTTTTAGGACTAGTTTTTGATGTAAATATACCAGAAAGTTTTTCGCCCTATATGTCAGTTGCGATTTTAGCATGTTTAGATTCTGTATTTGGGGCATTTAGAGCATCTTTAAATAATAATTTTAAATCAGATATATTTATATCAGGATTTTTTGGAAATGCTTTGCTTGCAGCAGGATTAGCGTATCTTGGAGATAAATTAGGTATTCCTATATATATTTCATCAGTAATAGTATTTGGGGGAAGAATATTTGATAACTTTGGAGCTATTAGAAGAATTTTATTAGAAAGATTCAAAAATAGACGAAGAGGTGATTAGGTGATTAAAAATAAAAGCAAATTTTTTCTTTTCCTTGGAACGATATTAATTGGTTTTTTTATTGTTATTAATATGGATATTAATAATACTAATAGTTTTTTAAAAATGAATTCAAAAGAATATAAAAATGCAATTGAAGAAAGAAATAAATTATATGATGAAATTACAGCGTTAAGTGAAGATAATTATGATTTATTAAAGAAAATATCTCAACTTAATGTAGATGATAATAAAGATAATCAAAAAGTAATAAAGCATATGCAAGAACAATTAGAAGAATATAATTTGCTTTCTGGAGTAGTTGAAGCAAAAGGACCAGGGGTTGTTTTAACTATTAGTGATGGGAGTTATGATATTTATAGTGATAGTCAAGAGGAAGTTAATAGAAAAACATTACATTCAGCTGATGCAGCATTAATATTAAATGAATTAAGAACTGCAGGTGCAGAAGCAATTGCTATAAATAATTATAGGGTTTTAAATAATACAGGGGTTGTTTGTGCATGGGCTTTTATAAGATTTGAAGAAAATAAAAATGAAATGGAAGGAGCTCCATTTCATTTTTATGCAATTGGAAATCCAGAACAAATTGAAGCAGCGTTATTTGCTGAAGGAAGCCATTTAAATGAATTAGTTTTAAGAAAATTAAATGTAACATTAAATAAATATGATGAAATGGAATTACCAAGTGCTAGTATATCAATTTCACCAAAATTTATGAAAAGAGCAGATAATTAAATTTAAAAAAGTATTAAAAAAATTATAGAAAAATGTTATAATTAATTATAGTATAGAAGGAAATTTGATACTTTTAAAGAATATATAATTATAAAAGGTTATTATGCTCTTTTAAAGGAGGGATAAATATTAGTATTGCAGAAAAAACAATAGCAATTTTAAATGAGATACCTAATGATGTTACTTTAGTAGCAGTATCTAAAACTAAACCAATAGAAATGATAAAAGAATGTTATGATATTGGTCAAAGGGACTTTGGTGAAAATAAAGTTCAAGATTTAATTGCTAAAAAGGAATTATTGCCTAAAGATATAAGATGGCATTTTATAGGTAAATTACAAACTAATAAGGTTAAATATTTAGTTAATAATGTTTATTTAATACATTCTTTATCTAGCATAAAACTTTTAGAAAAGATAGAAAGTGAATTTTCAAAAAATAATTCATCTGTAAATGCACTTATTCAAATAAATATTGGAAGAGAAGAAAGTAAGAGTGGAATTTATGAAGAAGAACTTGAAGATATGATAAAAGCTATTGAAGCTTGTAATCATGTAAAAGTAAAGGGAATAATGGTAATTATACCAAAAGGAAATGATGAAGAAAATAGGTATTATTTTAGCAAGACTAAAGAGATTTTTAATAAATTAAAAGATAGAAATCTTAAGAATATATCTATGGAAATTTTATCAATGGGAATGACAAATGATTATAAAATTGCAATTCAAGAAGGAGCCACAATGATAAGAGTTGGCTCGGGAATTTTTGGATTAAGAGAAAAATAGGAGGATGGAAAAATGAGTATGTTTGATAAGTTTAAGGAAATAATAGGTGGGTCAGATTATGATGAAGACTTCGATGATATAGAAGAAGTAGAGGAAGAGGAAGAAGTAGAGGAAGTAGAACCAATTATATCAAAGCAAAGGGGTAATAAAGTGGTTAATATTCATAATTCAGCATCTGCTAAGGTTATGGTTGTTAAGCCAAATTCTTATGATGAAGCAAGGGAAATTGCAGAGGCAATAAAAAATAGAAAGATAGTTGTTGTTAATACTACAGCTATGGAAACTAAAGTTGCTCAAAGATTAGTTGACTTCATAAGTGGAGCATGTTGTGTTTTAGGGGCTCAGCTTCAAGAAGTAGAACAAAGAGTTTATTTACTTTCACCATCAAATGTTGAAGTTAGTAATGAATTAAGAACAGAAATAAGTTCAAAGGCATTATTTAATTGGAATAAATAGGGGGTGACTTTTTATAGGAATTATACGTAGTTTTTTATATTTACTGTTTTCAGTCTTAAACTTAACAATTTTAGCTGAAGTAATATTATCATATATTCCAAATATTAATGAAACTAATTTTTATAGAATATTAGTTTCATTAAATCAGCCTATATTAGAACCATTTAGAAGGCTTCAAGAAAAATATTTTGGAAATATGATGATTGATTTTGCACCTGTTATGGCTATATTAGTTATAAATTTAATAAGTGGGATGTTGTTATAATAATGATTTCAAAAGATGAAATTCTAAGGAGTTTTCCAAAAGAAGATATTGAAGAAGTTTTAAAAGTTTATCAAACTATGAATTTAGCATATAGTAAAGGGATTACAACCTTTACTAATTTCTTTTGTAAGCCTAATATATGGAATTATTTTATTGAAAAATTTGATTCTAAAAATTTTAGGGTAGAAGCAAAGGGGGCCTTTGATGAATGTGATAGAAGAATATTAGTTTTTAATAATATTTATAATATTCCTATGCCATATAGAATATTAAAAATAAATAATAAATCAAAATTTAATAATTTATCACATAAAGATTATCTTGGTTCAATTATGGCTTTAGGATTAGAAAGAGAAAAATTAGGGGATTTAAGAGTAATTGATGATTATGCAGTACTTCCTATTTATGAAGAAATTACAGATTATATTATAGGGCAATTAAAAAATGTAGGAAAAGCTCCTATAACAGTGGAAGAAATTTATGAAGAAAATTTACCAAAATGTAATTATATTGAGGAAGTAATTATAGTTTCATCTTTAAGGATGGATAATATAGTTGCAAAGCTTGCAAGACTATCAAGAGGAAAGGCAATTGAATTAATAGATAGTGGTAAGGTATTAATTGATTATTCTAAGAATTCTCAAAAAAGTAAAGAAATAAAGACAAATCAAAGAATTACTATTGGAGGAACTGGAAAGTTCATAATAGGGGAAATTGTAGGAAATACAAGAAGTGGAAAATTTAAAATTAAAATAAACAAATTTGTATAGAAGAGGTGGATGGAATGAAATTAACTGCTATGGATATAAACAATAAGGAATTCAAAAGGGGACTTAGAGGATACTCAGTAGAAGAAGTAGATGAATTTTTAGATCAAGTTGTTGAAAATTATGAAGAATTATATAAAGAAAATTCTAGATTAAAAGAAAGCTTAAGCAGAGTAAACGAAAAATTAGAGCATTATGAAAAATTAGAAGCTACAATTCAAAATACACTTTTATTAGCACAAAATGCAGCTGATCAAGCAAAGGAAAGCTCAGAAAAACAAGCAGAATTAATAATAGGAAATGCTAATGAAACTGCACAAAGAATTTTAGATAAGGCTCATGGTGATGTTATTTCTATAAATGATGAATATGAAAAAGTTAAGGAAGAGTTTATAAAGTTTAGAGCTAAGTTTAGAGGATTTATGAATACTCAACTTCAAACTTTTGATGAACTAGAAAAGGATTTAACTAAGAATTATAGTGTTTCTCAGCCAGTTGATAACTATGAAATTCATGAAAAGGAAGCTGAAACTACTAATACTGAAGAAAAAGAAGAGTTTAATGTGGAAGATCTTAATGATGATATAAATGCAGTTAAGAGCTTTTATGCAAATAGCTAATACATATAGGAGGCCGAAATTCGGTCTCCTTTAGTTAATTTATGTTATTAGATATTATAATATTATAAATAGTATTAGGAATTAAGTTTATAATTTCTGATAGTATTGAGAAAGATAGCTTTATATATTATAATGTCTTAAGAACATAAATAAACGGAGTAAAATTATATGGAAATTTTAAATTATATAATTAATGAAGATCAAGAAGGTCAAAGAATAGATAAATATTTATCCATTAATATAGAAGGAAAATCAAGATCATTTATTCAAGGATTAATTGATGAAAAAAAGGTAATGGCTAATGATAAAATTATAAAAAGTAATTATAAATTAAAAAATAAGGATTTAATTACTGTGGAAATGCCAGACCCAGTTGAGTTAAATGTTGAGCCAGAAAAAATGGATTTAGATATTGTTTATGAAGATGAAGATGTAATTGTAGTAAATAAGGCTAAAGGGGTAGTTGTACATCCAGCACCAGGAAATTATACTGGAACTTTAGTTAATGGAATATTATATCATTGTAGTGACTTATCAGGAATTAATGGTGTAATAAGGCCTGGGATTGTACATAGAATAGATAAAGATACATCTGGAATATTAGTAATAGCTAAAAATGATGAAGCTCATAATAAGCTAGCAATTCAATTTAAAGATCATTCAATTAAGAGAGAATATTATGCTTTAGTTGAAGGGAAATTTAGCAATACCAATGGAACTATTGATAAGCCATTAGGTAGAGATAAAAAAGAAAGAATAAAGATGGCAATTAATGAAGAGGGAAAAAGGGCTGTTACTCATTATGAAGTATTAGAACAATATGATAAAGGAGTTTCCTTAGTAAAGTGTACTTTAGAAACAGGAAGAACTCATCAAATAAGAGTTCATATGGCATCTATAGGGCATCCATTAGTTGGTGATTTAGTTTATGGTTATAAAAGACAAAAATTTAATATTGAAGGTCAAGCATTACATGCAAAAACTTTAGGGTTCATACATCCAAGAACTAATGAATATATTGAATTTACATCTGAACTACCAAAATATTTTAAAGAATTATTAGAAAAATTAAAAAATAATGTTAATAATAAATAGTATATTTTTTTATATAAAATAAAAATAGATTTTTATGAATCATATTACAAAAAAAGCTATAAGATAAATTAAGAAAATATAAAATAGGGAGTTATTTTTATGAAATTAAAAGCTAATTTATTAGATGAAAATGCTGTTAGAAGAAGTTTAATTAGAATTTCACATGAAATAATTGAAAAAAACAAAGGTGTTGAAGATATCGTATTAATTGGTATAAAAAGAAGGGGATATCCATTAGCAAAGAGAATTGCAGAAAATATAGAGAAAATAGAAGGAGTATCTGTAGAAGTAGGATATGTTGACATAACTCTTTATAGAGATGATATAAGTGAAATTACAGAAATACCTAAAGTAAATTCAGTTGATTTAGGCGTTGAAGTAAAAGGTAAAAAGGTAATATTAGTTGATGATGTTTTATTTACTTGCAGAACAGTAAGAGCAGCAATTGAGGCTATAATTGATGGAGGAAGACCGTTATCAATTCAATTAGCTGTATTAATTGATAGAGGTCACAAGGAATTGCCAATAAGAGCAGATTATGTTGGAAAAAATATACCTACATCAAAAAATGAAATAGTTTCAGTTGCAATAAACGAAATAGATGGAGAAGATTCAGTTAAGATATATGAATCTTAGAAGGAGAAATTAAATAATGGATTATAATTTAGTAGCAACAACAACCTTTGGATTAGAAGGAATAACAGCTAAAGAATTAAAAGCTTTAGGATATGAAGATTTAACTGTTGAAAATGGTAAAGTTCATTTTGAAGGAGATGAAATGGATATTGCAATTGCAAATGTTCATTTAAGAACTGCAGATAGAATTTTTATTAAGATGGCAGAATTTGAGGCTAGAAGTTTTGAAGAGTTATTCCAAGGAACAAAGGCTGTAAAATGGAGTGATATAATTCCGGTAGATGGAGTTATGCACGTTGTAGGAAAATCTGTTAAGTCAACACTATTTAGTGTTCCAGATTGTCAGTCTATAGTTAAAAAAGCTATAGTAACAAGTATGAGTGAATCATATGGAGTAAGCCATTTTTCAGAAGATGGTCCAGTTTATAAAATAGAAGTATCAATATTAAAAGATGTTGTAACATTATCTATTGATACAAGTGGTATTGGGCTTCATAAAAGAGGATATAGAGAAGAAGCTGGTATAGCACCTTTAAAGGAAACATTAGCGGCAGCATTAGTTTTAATATCAAGATGGAAGGAAGACTATACTTTAGTTGATCCATTTTGTGGTTCAGGAACAATTTTAATTGAAGCAGCAATGATAATGCAAAATATTGCACCAGGGTTGTTTAGAAATTTTGTTGCTGAAACTTGGCCAACAATAGGACCAGATGTATTTGAACAAGTTAAAGAAGGTGCTGAAAGGTCTATTAAAAACAAGGATATAAAACTTATTGGATATGATATAGATGGAAGAATGCTTAAGATTGCAAGAAGTAACTCACAAAAAGCTGGAGTAGCTAAGTACATAGAATTCCAAAAAAGAGATTTTAAACAATTCTCTAGTAATGAAAAAAATGCATTTATAATTACAAATCCTCCTTATGGTGAAAGATTAGGAGAAAAGAAAGAAGTTGAAGAACTTTATAAATATTTAGGAATGAATAAGAGAAAACTTGATACTTGGGATTTTAACATATTAACATCATATGAAGGATTTGAAAATCCATTTGGAAGAAAAGCAACTAAGAATAGAAAATTATATAATGGTAAGTTAAAGTGTTATTATTATCAGTATTTTGATAATGAAAAAATAAAAAATCATGGAGATATGGTAGTAAATCACATTTAGCTTAATTAGAAGTTAGTAGTGTGTAGTTTGTAGTTAAGGTATAAATTCAACTTAAGTTGAATTTATAAAATTATATTTCAAGGGGCTGTCGCACTAAAACTTTTATACACAATATATTGTTTTAAAAAATAAAAATTAATACAATATAGTGTAGTATTTATTATTAATGCGACATCCCCTACCTTAACTATTAACTTATAACTACTAACTTTTAACTATATTCAGGTTGTTAATTTCAGAGGGTTCTACTGTCATAGTATAATTAGTATGATAAATAACCATTCCTGGATTAGCACCATTTGGTTTTTTTAGGTTTTTAACTAATGTATAATCTACATCTACTTTTGATGATTCTTTAGCTTTGCTATAATGAGCAGCTAAAACTGCAGCTTCAATTAAAGTATTATCAGGTATATCAGTAGAGCATACAATTACATGTGAACCAGGAATATTTTTAGTATGAAGCCACATATAATTTTTATTTGCAAATTTTAATGATAAATGGTCATTTTGAATATTATTTTTACCTACAAAAATATCAATACCATCTGATGAAATAAAATGAAGGGGTTTAGAAGGATTAGATTTTTTATTTTTACCATTAACTTTTCTTTTTCTAACATAGCCAGTTGAAATAAGTTCTTCTTTTATATCATCAATTTCAGCATAACTTTCACAGTTTTCTATATTAGTTAATACAGAGTTAAGATATTTAAGTTCATATTCATTTTTTTCTAATTGTTCAATTGCAGATTCCTCTGATTTTTTTAATTTATTATATTTTTTATAATAAATTTGAACATTTTCAGAAGGAGTTTTATTTTCATCTAAAGGTATTGTAATTTCTTCGCCATCTTCACTAAAGAAGTTTACAGTTGTAAAAGAAGTGTCCCCTTTTTTTATACTGTATATATATGATGTTAATAAATCACCTTTAATTTTAATATCATCTTTTAAATTACATTTTTCTAATACTTCATTTAATTTCTTTTCTTTTTTTAAACAACGTTCAATATTAGTAGTAACAAGTTTTTGAAGATTTACTGAACGTCCTTTTATTCTTTCTTGTTTATCCTTTTCTAAATAATAATTATCCATTAATTCATGAGTATTATCAAATATTTCAGCAGTAAATATATCTTCAAATTGATCTAAAGGAATCATATAAAAATCTACATAATTTCCATCTTTGTCTTTATAAATTTTAAAAATTTCATTATTTATTAAGTCTTTTAAAAATTTATTAATAAAATTATTTATATTATTTATAGAAAAATCACTATAAATTTTATTATATTCAATAAATAAATGTTCAGATAATGGTTTACTAATACCTGTAAAACAAGAAATAAAGAAATTTTTATTAAAAATAATAGAGTTATTATTCACAAATTCTTCTAAAGTGATATTATTATAAGAGAAAGGATTAACTTTAGGTGATTTTGGGGGAAGCTTGTAGGTTGCTCCAGGATGTAAAATTCTAAAGCTATTCATTGATGGAGTTATATGTTTAATACACTCCATTATTTTATTATCTCTTTCTCTAACTAAGGTAATGTTACTGTGTCTGCCCATTATTTCAACGATTAATGTGTAGATACTGTTAAAACCAAGTTCATCAGATGCTTCAATTAAAAATTTTACAATTCTATCACCTTCAAGTTGAACAATGTCAATTATTTTACCACCAGTTAAGTATTTTCTAAGAACCATTGTAAACATAGGGGCTTGTAATGGGTTAGGTTTAGTAACTTCTGTTAGGTGAATTCTTGGATAATTAGGTGATGCAGATAACAAAAGTTTAAGGTTTTTTCTTTCTTTTCGTAATGTTATTATAATTTCATCTTTTTCAGGTTGATTAATTTTATCTATTTTAGAATTTAATATTGATTTTTTTAAATCTTCAACTAAACTATATAAGTAGATACCGTCTATTGCCATAAATATCATCCTTTCTTTAGTATTAATTAAAGTAAGTATATCATTATTTTTTGTAATAGTAAAACGGTAAAATGAAGGAGGGGATATATTATGAAGTTTACAAAAATGCATGGAACAGGAAATGATTTTATATTTTTATTAGATTTGAATAATGAATATGTTGGACAAGAAGAAAGTTTAGCTAAAAAGCTTTGTCATAGAAGATTTGGAATTGGAGCAGATGGGTTAGTTCTTGTTAGAAATTCAAATGTAGCAGATATACAAATGGTTATAATTAATAGTGATGGGTCAAGAGCTAATATGTGTGGAAATGCTATTAGATGTTTTGGTAAATATGTATATGAAAGAAATATAGTAACAAAAGATTTAATATCAGTTGAAACTGGAGATGGTATAAAGAAACTTGAACTTACAATAACAAATGGAATTGTTAAAGGAGTAAAAGTATATATGGGTGAAATATCCTTTGATGGATTATTAGTACCATTAAAAAATAAATCAGAATTAATTGATGAAGAAATTAATGTTAACGGTAAGAAGTATAATGCAACATCTATTTTAGTTGGGGTTCCTCATACAGTTATTTTTGTTGATGATGAAAATTTTGATGTTAGTGAGGGAAAGAATATTGAAAAATATGAGCTTTTTGAACAAGGTACAAATGTAAATTTTGTAAAAGTAGTTGATGATGAAAATATTATAGTAAAGACCTGGGAAAGAGGAGCAGGAGCAACTTATTCTTGTGGAACTGGATGTTCGGCATCAGTTGTAGTATCCAATAAGTTAAATTTAACAAAGAAAAAAGTAAATGTAAAAGTTCCAGGTGGGGATTTAAGAATAGAAATTGAAGATAATTCAATTTATATGATTGGAGATGCAAGCTTTATTTGTGATGGAAGAGCATATTAAAAAATGAGGAAAAATAGATGACTAAAAAAATATATATAAAATTATTAGTAGTAATTCAAATTATGGTATTAGGAGTTATGATTATTAGTTGTGAGAAAGATGAGAAAAAAGATGAAACTGGCATTTTGTTAAAGCAAGGTGCCTTCGTAGATGAGAAAGATAATTATAAAACATTTAATGAAAATGATGAAGGCGTTTATAAAGAAATTGATACAAATGGAAAAATAATAAATAATTATAATTTATCTTCTAATACGTATACTTTTTTTAAGGATAATAGTTTTTATGTTAATTATAATTCAGAAGATATTAAAATAAATCATGATAAAATTGCAAATTTGAAAATATCTCCTAATGGAGAATATATTTTTTATTTTATTAATGATGAATATCTTATCCCTGCTGTTATGAATCTTAAACAAAAAAAAGAAATATTATTAGAAAATAAAGCTCTTATTTCAGGGCAATTTATTGATTGGATTACAAATGAAAAGCTTGCTTTTTATGGTGTAGATACAGATAAGAAGATAACAGGAATATTTACATATGATATTAGTGATAATAGCGAAGAAAATCTTTATAAAATCAATAATGGTTTTGTTAAATTTTTGAAACATATAAAAGATGGCGTAGCACTTGTAGAAGAACATTATGAAGAAAGTACAGTATTAAAAGTTATTAATATAGATTATACAGTAAAAGAAATTTCAAATGAAGTAATAGATATTAATGATGTTGAAGAAGTTAATGGGAATCTTTATTTACTAGGAAGAGTTAAAAATAATAATTTTTCAATTTATGAAATTAGTGATAATGGTATAAAAAGATTAATTTTTGATTTTCCCAATATATTATATGTAGATAAGGGATTATCAGTAAATGAAGATGGAGAAATATTATTTATAGGAAGTGCTGGAGAAGATAAGAAAGAATATATTTATAAGTATTCGGATGGCACAGTAACTTTAGTTGATAAGGATATTGATACTTGTAATTTTATAAATATTAATTAGATAAGAATTTAGAAATATTTCTAAATTCTTATCTAATTTTTTTTATTTTTTTATAAAAAATATTTTATTTGTATAAAAGTTAATTAAAGTGGCAAATTTTATAAATAGTTATGAAATTAGATAATAAATTTTCAGTAAAAGATATTGATATTACAGTAGTTAGAAGAATCAATGAATTAAAAGCAGTTAAAATTAAAGCATTTCCATTTAAAGAAAATGAAGAGGAGGTTTACATTTATACTAGTAATTTTACTAAAGAAGCAGAAGAGGAAATAATGTTTATTTTTAGAAAAAAGGTAAAAGCCATAATTATTAGTGAGGAAGAATTTAATTATTTATTAAAAATAGTATTTTTAGGTCAAAAAAGAAATGTATATGAAATTATAATAAAGGATGCAATAAATTTAAATGTATCAGATATTCATTATGAACCTTATAAAAATTTTGTGGTAGTTAGATTTAGAATAGATGGATTATTAAGGATAATGTATATTTTTAATAAAGAAGAATTTCAAATTGTTTTATCAAAGATAAAAATAAACTCTAATATTGACATAACAGAAAAGAGAAAGCCTCAAGATGGAAAGATTTCATTTGAGTATAAAGAAAAAAGCTATGATTTGAGAGTATCTACAATGCCAACAATTTTTGGAGAAAAAGTAGTTATAAGAATTTTATATGGAAATGATTTTAATTATGCTATTGAAAATCTTAATTTTACAAAAGAACAAATAAGAAAAATAAATTACATCATGAAAGTTAGCAGTGGGCTTACAATAGTTAATGGACCTACAGGTTCAGGAAAATCAACAACTCTTTATAGTATATTACAAGAATTAAATAAAGATGAAATAAACATATCAACATTAGAAGATCCAATCGAAGCAATAATTACCGGAATTAATCAAATGAATTTAAACAAAACATTAAATATAGGATTTGCAGAAGGATTAAGGTGCTTTTTAAGGCAAGATCCAGATATTATAATGCTTGGGGAAATAAGAGATGAAGAAACGGCTAAAATGGCTGTTAGAGCCTCCCTTACAGGGCATAAGGTTTATTCTACAATTCATACATGTGATCCAAGAGAAGTTTATTTTAGGCTTGAGGATATGGGAATTGAAAAATATTTAATAAGAGATTCTTTAGTAGGAATAATATCTCAAAGGCTTATTAGAATTTTATGCAATAATTGTAAAGTTGAAACTAATGAAAAACTTATAAATGGTAAAAAAATAAAGCTTTATAAAAAGTGTGGATGTAATAAGTGCAATTTTACAGGTTATAAGGGAAGAGCTTTAGTTGCTGCAATTCATATTATTAATAAGGAAATGAAAGAAAAAATAAAAAATATTTATAATGACAGAAGTATCTTATCAAATTTAGAAATGATAGAAAATTTAAATGAATTATTAGAAAAAGGAAATATAACTTTAAGTGATTATAATAAATTTATTGAAATGGAGGGGCTAAATTTTAGTTATGAAAAAGAAGGTGAGTTATAATGACTTAGCTTTAATTGCAGGTAATATTTCTACATTATATGAAGATGGAATTCAATTATTAAATATATTTACTTTGCTAGATGAATTGCCCTTAAGAAAAGAATATAAGAGTTTATTAAGGGAAATGGAAGAGGTTATAAAAGAAGGTGGAAGTTTAAAGTCTGCTTTTAGTAAGGAAGGAGAAACATTGATTCCTAATTTTTTTATTTCAATGGTAGGCATTGGTGAAAAAACAGGAAGAATAGTTTATGTGTTAAAAGGATTAGAAATTTATTATAAAAAACTAGAGCAAATAAATAAAAGTATTATAAAGGCAATTACATATCCAATATTTTTAATGTTAGCTCTTATTGCACTTGGGATCTTTGTGTTATTTTTCTTTATTCCTAATATGGCAGATATTTATGGAGCTATGGGGAAGGAAATTCCTAATGTTTATTTAAAGGTTATTTTAATAAAAAATAATTTTTTAAATAACACATTTTTAATATTATTAGAAACTTTTATTTTAGGAATATGTGTGCCATATATTGTTTTTAAATTTTTTATAAAAGATAATTTGAATTTTTTAATGCAAAAAATACCTATTTATAACTTATTTAATGAATACATTATTATTGTATTGATATCAGTTATTATTAATAGCGGAATTAATATTGCTATAGGACTTGAATACTGTTATCAAGGAGATTTAAATAAAAATATTATGATAGGATTAAAAAAGATTAATAATGATTTAAAAAATGGCAAATTACTATCCCAATCCATGATTGAAACAAATATGTTTTCAAAATCTACATTAGCTCATATTAAGTTAGGAGAGGAATGTGGAGCTTTAGATAAACGATTAACTATTCTTGAAGATACTATATTTACTAATTTAAGTTTTAAAATTAGTAAAATAACATCAATGATTCAGCCGTTTTTAATATTATTTATTGGTGTAATTATTATAATTTTTATTATTAAATTTTTAATGCCACTTTTAGATATTGTATTGGTTTGAAATATGAAAAAAGGTTATACATTAATTGAATTAATAATTGTTATTGCTATTATTGGAATTTTAATGCTTCCAACATTAAAATTAACAAAATCATTTAATAATATTTTAAATAAATCAGCAGCCATGGGATTTTGCAATGAGTTAAGCAATATGATAAGTTATGGAAAATTCTATTGCATGAAAAATAATAGCTATGGAGAAATTGAAATTAATAAAAGTGCAGGAGTAGTTAAGTTTAAAGATAAAAAACAAGGTGGAAAGGTAATAAAAACTATATTTTTACCGGGAAACTTTAAGTTTTCAGCAATGTATATTTTAAAAATAAATACTTTAGGTAATGTAGAATCAGATACTATAAGAATTTTTGATAATTATGGAAATGTGTATAAAGTTACTATATCAACAGGAGTAGATACAGTAAATATTTATGAAGGTGATTAAATTTGAAAAAATATAAAGGAAGTACTTTGATTGAAGTTATATTAGGCGTAAATATTATTTTATCAATTTTTATTATAGTAGCATTATTAATTGGAAGTAATAAAGCAAGTCACATAAAAAGAATTAAAATTGAAGAAGGTAATAGAATTATTTATTGTGTTATGCAAGAAATTAAATACAATATGACTATTAATGAATTAATTGGGAAGGAAAATATAATTAGTTTTTCTTTAAAATATAATGAAAAATTTTTAGAGAATTTAATAAATACTTCTATAAAAGATATGGAAAAGGGAAAGGAAATAGTTATAACGATCAATAAAATAAATGATGAAAGTGTAAATGTTAATATAAGCTATAAATTACCTTTTGATAATGAAATTATTGATAGAAATTTTATTAAATATAAGTGGATGGAATATTATGAGTAATTATAAAATGGGATATACTTTGATAGAAACTATACTAGTAATAGCAATAGTTTTTATTTTAGGAGGAATAACAATTACTTTATCTATTGAAAGCATAAATGATTATAATTTAAGTTTAAGCAATTGTTATTATGAAGATAAATTTGATAATGCTTTATTAAATTTAGAGTCATTATGTACTTCAGCAGGAATTGAGTATATAGAAGCAAACAAAGAGTTGAATGATGTGTATTCATCAGAAGTAATTGGAGATAATATAACAGTTAAATTTAAGGATATAAATAATGATGAAAAGATAAAAATTATTTATTTAAATAAAGAAAAATTAATGATAAAGACTATAGGTTTTTCAAATGGAATAGTTAGTGTGGGAAATAATGTCCTTATTGATAAGATAGAAAATTTTTCAGTTAAAAAAAAGAATAAGCTTATTTACTATAGTATAAAAAGTAAAGAAAATGGAGTTAGAATAAGGTGTATTTAAATAAAAATAATGGAGTAATAATGTTAGAAGTAGTAATGCTTTTAAATGTATTGCTAATATTAATTGTTTTAAGTTCAAAGATGATAATAGCAAATGTAAGCAAGTTTTCTCTTTATGAAATAAAAGAAGATATTTTAACTTTAAGTAGTGAAGAATATGAGCTTTTAAATGAAGTTAAAGAAAGTGTATTAAAAGATAATGAAATAATAAAAATATTAAAACAATATAAAGAAGATAGGAATTTAGAGTTTCAATATACATTTAGTAAAAATAATAATATGCAATTTATTATTAAAGAAAATGAAATGTTTATAAAAGAAGATGATTTAAGATCGTATGAATCAATTAGAAAGATAAATGTAATAGTTAAAGAAGATGAGAACAAAACAGAAATTATATTTATTCCCACATTATATAAGTATAAAAAGGAGATTTAAAAGGAGCAAGTATGAGAGATATAGTAATAGCCAATAAAAATAAGTATATTTACAATGGTAAATTATATGATGATATTTCTATTAAGAGGGTTATAAGTAAAGAAATAGAGTTATATGTAATGGAAGAAGATTTACTAATAAAAACATATGATGAAATTAAAAATGATAAGGAAGATATTGTATATGAAATTATAAATGAAGAGTATGGAAGTGAAAAATCTGCATTGATGCATTATGAATATGATAAGAAAAGAAAAAAATTATTCTTGTATTCCATTGGTAATGGGGAAAGAATACAATTTTTATGTGAAGATTTAAATGAAGTAATAATATTGCCAATACAGTTTTATATTAGAGATATTGTAATAAAGAAAATAAAAAAGATATTTAACTACATAGTGTTAATAGAAATTAAAGAAGTTGTGTATTATTTAGAAATAAAAAATAAATTAATAGTAAATAGTTTGATCAAAAATAAAGAAGACTTTACAAATTATTTTAAATTTAATGAAATAAAAAAAGAAATTCCATTAATTATTGATAAAAGCTTAGATTATTTAATACCAAAAGAAGCTGATTATAAAATAGAAATTGTACAATTGAATATTGGAGATAAAATAAATGAAAAAATATTTAAAATATAAAAATTTCATTCCGTTAGATTTTATTGAAAAAAAGAAAAATAAAGAAAATAAAGGAAATAAAAGAGGTTTTCAAGTGTTGATATTGGTTAATTTAATATTAATAAGTATTAATTTACAGTTTATATTTAATAAAAAAGAAGAGGAAGTTATAATTACCTCAGAAAAAGAAGATAGTTATTTAAATAAAGAAGAAATTTATAAGTGGTTAAATTTATATGACAATAAGATGGTTGAATTAAATGTTGAAAATAATGACGGAAATATAATATATAATATTGATGAAGATATTGATTATTTAGAAAAGAAAGGGCTTACAATAAGTAAATCCTCTAAAATAGATGAATTTAAGGTAGTGAAAGTGATTTATGAATAAATTTAAGTTGTATATTGAAGAGCATAAAGAAAGTATAATTATTTTAATTACAATATTACAAGTAATATCTTTAGTTTTTTTTAGTGGAATAAAAAAGCAAGAACATAAAAATGAAGTTATAGTTACAAAACCTATGCTTATTTCATATAGTGAAATTGCTAAGGAGTTAAATAAAATAAAAGATATAGAAGTTATGGAAATAGAAAATTGCGGAGAAAGCTGGAGTATAAAAATTAAATTAAATGGAAAAGCTAATAATATAATAAAAAGCATAGAAGAATTGAAAAATTTTACCGTAAAAACTTATAATATTAATGGAAAAGATAATAATTTATTAACAATATTAGAGTTAAATAGATAATTATATTAAAAAATTTCATGTTCTACTTTAAATAATTGCATTTCTTTAGTAATTTTGATAGAATGTTTTTGTTGTGTCATTAAACAACAAAAGAAGTTATGACTATTTACATAAAATATAGGTCATAATAACTATGAATTCAAGTTATTTGGAGGGAATTTTTTTATGATATCAGCAGGAGATTTAAGAAAAGGTACAACTTTTGAGTATGAAGGACAAGTATATACAGTTATAGACTTCTTACATGTTAAACCAGGTAAAGGAGCCGCTTTTGTTAGAACAAAGTTAAGAAACGTTATTTCAGGTGGAGTTACAGATACAACTTTTAACCCAACAGCTAAATTACAAGAAGCTGTAATTGAAAGAAAAGAAATGCAATACCTTTATTCTGATGGCGAATTATACTACTTCATGGATCAAGAAACTTATGAGCAAATTCCATTAAATTATGAAAAAGTAGAAGAGGCTATAAAGTTTATAAAAGAAAACATGTTTGCTGTAATTAAGTTCTACAAAGGTGAAGCATTCTCAGTTGAAGCACCAAACTTTGTTGAATTATTAATAACTCAAGCAGATCCAGGTGTTAAAGGAAACACAGCTACAAATGCTATGAAACCAGCTACATTAGAAACTGGAGCAGTTGTAAATGTACCAATGTTCGTTAATGAAGGTGACACTATAAGAGTTGATACTAGAACTGGCGAATACATGGAAAGAGTTTAATATTTAAGATAAATGCTAGGTTTAAAGACTTAGCATTTGTTTTATCTAAAAAAATTAAAAGTGGGTATAATTAGTAATAAAGCTAAAGTTTCTTCGAAGGAAGTGAAAAGATGAAAGAATTAAATGATAAAATAAATAATTTAAAGGAACAAATTGAAAATATCAAAGAAAATCAATATAAAGATTTATTTGAAGCTGTAAGTGGAATATTATCAGATTTATCTTCTAAGGTTGAAGAAATATCATTAAGGCAAGATTACTTAGAAGAAAATATGGAGTTTATGGATAATGACTTAACAGATATACAAGATGAACTTTTTGAAGAAGTTTCATTTGATGATTTAAGTTCAATTGAAGATGAATATGTAGAAATAAAATGTGAAAATTGTGATAAACCATTATTTGTTGAGCAACAAGCATTAAATAATAATTCAAGTATTCCTTGTCCGTTTTGTGGAAAAAGAGCAAGATAGTGATAAATAAATATTTAATACATACCCCAAAATATAAAGCATAGACTAATGCAATAAATTTGCAAAAGTCTATGCTTTTTTGTTTTTTTGGGGATGTCGCATTAAGAATAAATACTACAATATATTGTGTTGGTTTTATTTTTTAAAACAATATATTGTGTATAAAATTTTTAGTTTGACAACCCAATACTTATTTTAGAGATTAATTTACATAGTATTAAAAATGAAAATTTTAAGGCACATAAAATAAATATTTTACATATTTTTTTATACTATGAATAATTATTAATTATGTGAAATAAGAATTAAAGAGAGAAAGATAATTAAGGAAGTGAATTTATGAAATATGATGAGATTTGCAAAATACTTCCAAAAGAGATTGGTGATGTGGTAAATAAATATTTAAATGATGATGTAATACAAGAAATACGTATAAAGGTAGGAAAGCCAATAATATTAAATTTATCATATGGAGAAAAAATACTTGAGTATAAGACAAAGGTTGAAGATTTAAAGTTTATGATGGCAAAGATATCTAATTATTCTTTATATGCTTTTGAAGAGGAAATTAAACAGGGATATATTACATTAAAAGGTGGACATAGAATAGGATTGGCTGGGGAATGTGTAATATCAAATGGAGAAGTAAGAACTATAAAAAATATATCATCTTTAAATATAAGAATTTCAAGAGAAGTAGTAGGTTCTTCAGATAAGGTAATGAAATTAATAACAAATAATAACAGAGTATATAATACGTTAATTGTTTCCCCTCCTAAGTGTGGTAAAACAACAATTTTAAGAGATATAGCAAGGAATATATCTAATGGTATGCATAAGATAAGTTTAAGTGGAAAAAAAGTAGTTATTGTAGATGAAAGAAGTGAAATTGCAGCTTGTTATAATGGTATTCCTCAAATGAATGTTGGTATAAGAGCTGATATATTAGATAATTGTTTAAAAAAGTCAGGAATGATTATGGCAATAAGGAGTCTTTCGCCAGAGGTATTAGTTTGTGATGAAATAGGGACAAAGGGAGATTTAGAAGCTTTAAATATGGCGTTTAATTGTGGAGTAAATATAATTGCTACAGTACATGGATATGACATAAATGATGTTTATGGAAGAGCTGTATTTAAGGATTTAATTGATAATTGCATATTAGAAAGAATAATACTTCTTAGCAATAGAAAGGGGGCTGGAACAATAGAAAAGATATATAAGGTTAACAGGGAGAAGGGATTACAATGTTTAGAAATATAATGATATTTTTAATGTTTCTAATTTGTACATTTATAGGTTATTTCATAGGAGAAAATTACAAAAGAAGAAGTCAAAATTTAAAAGAAATACAAAAAGTATTGTTGTTATTAAATAATGAAATAATATATTCTAATACACCTTTACCAACTGCTTTATTTGATGTTGGAAATAAGGTTTCAGAGCCAATATCAAATGTATTTATAAAAATGGCAAATATGCTAGATGAAGGAACAAGCAATAGTGTTTATGAAAGCTTTGAAAAAGCATATTTAGAAAATAAAGAAAAACTTAGTTTAAATTCTGATGATTATAAAATATTAGAAGATTTTTTTAAAACCTTAGGTAGTAGTGGAATATCAGGACAAGAAAAAATTTTTAGCTTAGCCTTGGAGAATATAGATATCAATTATAAAGAAGCTAAAAAGAAGGAAAAAGAAAATATTAAATTGTATAGAACGTTAGGTATATCTATTGGTGCAATGTTAGCAATATTTTTTATCTAAAGGGGGAAGGGCTTAAGGATGTTTGATGTAAGTTTATTATTTAAAATTGGAGCAATGGGAATTTTACTTATGGTTATTGAAAAGATATTAAAGGGAAATGGAAAAGAAGAAATAGCAGTATTAGCAAACTTAGCGGGAATTATTATTATTTTAATTACTGTAATAGGAATGATTTCTAATTTGTTTGATACTGTAAGAACTATGTTTAGTCTTTAGGTGAGGTTTATGGAAATTATTAAAGTTGCTTTTTTTGCTTTAACTGCTTTATTTATATATCTTTTATTAAAACAAAATAAATCAGAATTAGGAATGCTTATAGTACTTGTAGCTGGAGCAGGAATTTTTCTATATATGATAGGACAACTAGGGGAAGTAATTGATTTTATAAATGATATTGCTAATAAAGCCAATATAGATACTGTATATATTGGCATAGTACTTAAAATTTTAGCTATTGCTTATATTACATCATTTTGTAGTGAAATTTGCAAAGATTCAGGAGCAGGTAGTATAGGAAGTAAAGTTGAATTTGCAGGAAAAATAATGATTTTAGGCTTAGCTATTCCAATACTTATGGCAGTATTAGATTCAATACTTCAGATATTGTAGGTGATAAAATGAGAAACAATATTTTAAAAGTAATTTTTATTGTGGTATTAACACTTATATTAGGAATTACTTATATTTCTTCAATAAGTGAAAATGAAGTTTATGCAGAGGAAAATACAGGAGTAACATTAGTTAATGATGAAGAAACAGAATCAAAATTAAATAGTTTATATGATTATATTAATACAATGAAAAGTGATGTTGAACTTATGAATGATTTAGATACAGTTTCATATATACAAAATTATATTAAAACTGGTGAAGGAAATTTATCAGTTTCAAAAGTGTTAAGTGCAGTTGTAAGTTTGTTTTTTAAAGAAGTAAAAACAGTTTTATCATTAGCATTTTCAATTATTGTAATTGGAATAATATGTTCTCTATTTAAAAATATACAATCATCTTTTTCTAGCGAAGGCATTTCACAAGTTGCATTTTTTGCATGTTATGCAATTTTAATAATATTGCTTACAAAAACATTTTTAGTGTCATTAGCACTAGCAAAAGATGTAATTATTCAAGTTACAACATTTATGGATAAGGTTTTACCAATATTGGTTGTTATGTTAGCAGCTGCTGGTGGATTAACACAAGCAGCAACAATGGATCCTATAATTTTAGGAGCAACTATATTGATACCTAAAATTTATTTAAATGTAATTATTCCATTAATTTTAATTACATTTGTATTACAGTTTGCTAATAATATTTCTACAGAACCTAAATTATCAAATTTTTGTGGATTAATTAAAAAATCAACAGTTTGGCTTCAAGGAATTATTATTACTATATTTGTTGCAATTCTAACAATAAGAGGAGCAACCTCTTCAACGATAGATGCAGTTACACTTAAGACTACAAAATTTACAATAGATAATTTTATACCTATCGTAGGTAAATCACTATCAGATGCAATTTCTTCTGTGGCTGGATATTCATTAATAATAAAAAATGCAATTGGTTCAATTGGCTTAATTATTATTATTTTAATAATTGTATATCCAATAATAAAAATAGCATTATCATCACTTATATTTAAACTTTCAGCTGCATTACTAGAGCCAATAACAGATAAAAGAATTACTAATTCAATTGCAGCAGCAGGCGAATCTTTAATATTAATAATGTCATGTGTTGTATGTGTAAGTTTAATGTTTTTTGTTCTCATATCAATAATGATATCAGCAGGAAAATTTGTTGTGGGAGGATAAGATATGGAATACTTAAATAATTTTATTATTACTTTAGTGGCAACCATGATTTTTATGACATCTATAGAGATAATTGCCCCAGATAACTCTATGAAAAAGTATATTAAGTTTGTATTAGGACTTATATTGATTTCAGTAATGATAAATCCAATAATTAAATTTTTTACTGGGGGAGAACAAGAGGTGATTAATAGAATAAAAAGATATGAAGACATGTTGAATTTAGGAGTTACAAATGAAGGTGAATCTAAAGAAGTAATAGAAAAGCAAAAAGAGGCCTTTAAAAGTAATTTAAATAGTAACTGTGATAATTTATTAAAAGAGAAGTTTTCAGATAAGAATTTTAAATCAGATATAAAATGCAATATAAATTTAAGTGATATGACTTATAGTATAGATAGTTTAGAAGTTGGAGTAAGGGAAAATGGTATAAGGCTTGTAGATAAAATAAGAATTAATATAAATGATGAAAGTGAAGAAGCTGTATCAAATAATGAAAAAATTGATAATGAAGAAGAAATAAAAAACTATTTATCAGAACTTTTTAAAATACCTATAGAGAAAATAAAATTATACAGTATGGGAGGATAAGGTTATGGATAAAGATAAGCTAAATAAAGATATGAATAAAATGTTCCAAAATAAAAAGTTTGTTAATTGTTTAATTGTTTTATTAGTTATTATATTTCTTTGGTTAGCAGTAAGTAATTTTTTAGGAAATGATAGCAATGTATCTGATAAAAATAATGCGCCAAAGGGGGCACAAGAAGTTTCTACAAATGATGGAGGAATGACATCAAAGGAATTGTTAAGTTATGAGGAAGATCAAAAGAAACAATTAGAAGATATACTTTCTAAAATGAGTGGGGTAGGTCAAGTAGTAGTAACTATTCATTTTGAAAGTGGAGAAACGCAAGTGCCAGCAACAAATTCAAGTACTCAAACATCAGAAACTCAAGAGGAGGATACAAATGGAGGTACAAGGCTTACAAAGCAAGAAACAGAAGGTACAACTGTAGTTATGAAAAGTGATTCAAATTCAAGTGAACCATTTATAACCAAAACATATAAACCAGCAGTTACAGGAGTGCTTATAGTTGCAGAAGGTGCTAAAAGTAGTGAAATTAAGTACAACATTCAAAAGGCTGTATCTAAATTATATGATATAAGTTTAGAGCAAGTTAACGTATATCCAATGAAGGAATAGCATATAATGTTATATAAATGTATGGGAGGAATTAAAAATGACAAAAAAACAATTTGGGATTATCTTTACACTAATGGCCTTGATAGTATGTGTGGGTGTATTATCAATGAAGTTAAATAAAAATGGATTAAATGATCCAACAAGCTTAGAAGCTGTATTAGAACAAAACAGTACCAATAAATCAAGTGAAAGTGAAACATCAACAGATGAAACATTAAGTACAACAGAGTATTTTTATAGTATGAGATTAACAAAGGAACAACAAGATGAGAAATATGTAGCAGATATGAAAGCAATTACTGAAGATGCAAATGCATCACAAGAATCTAAAGATGTAGCAAACAATGCATTAGTAGAAAAAGCAAAAATGAATGATCAAGAAAGTAGAGTTGAATCTGAAATAAGAAATAAGGGATATGAAGATTCTTTATGTATGATTAATGAAAATGGAAATGTTAAGGTTTATGTAAAAGTAAATGAAACTTTGTCTGAAGAAGATTCAGCATCAATTAAAAAGATAGTTGAAGATATTACTACATTAAGTGATGTAGATGTTACTGCAATGAAATAATACATTGTAAAATAGTAACTCTTTTGTTATAATGAACATAAGTAAAGGTAGGTTTAACTAAATAAACCTTTAGGAGGTTAAGGTCATGGAAAATGTAAACAATGAATCAGCAATAGGAATTGTTAAGATTTCTGATGAAGTTGTAAGTGTTATAGCAGGAATAGCTGCAGATGAAATTCAAGGAATTGTTGAAATCCCACATGGTGTTTCAAGTAACATATCACAAATTTTAAAAGGGAAAAAAGCTTCTAGTGGTAAGGCTGTAAAAGTTACATTAGAAGAAGATAAAGCTATTATTGAATTAAATGTAGCTGTAGAGTATGGAATGAGAATTCCAGAGGTAGTAGCTTCAGTTCAAGAAAATGTAAAAAGAACTGTTGAGGCTATGACTGGATTGAAAGTTGACAAGGTAAATGTTAATGTTCAAAACATATATGTTCCAAAGCAAGAACAACAAGAAGCAGAAAAAGAAGTGTAATTAAAAGAGGGGATGTCGCATTAAGAATAAATACTACAATATATTGTATGAATTTTTATTTTTTAAAACAATATATTGTGTATAAAAGTTTTAGTGCGACAGCCCCTTTCTCAATGTATACAAGAAAAATGTTAAATAAATACATTTAATAATTGTAAAATAAAATATGAAAAATTATTTTTATAGACAGAAATAAGATAATATTGTAATATACATATGTTTAATTAATATAGTATAAGTTTATAATGAAATTATTTACATTACATACCTAGGAGGAAATTATGAAAAGACAAAAATCAAGAGAAAAAGCAATGGAGCTGCTTTTTAGTATGGAATTAAGCAAAAATAGTTATGATGAAACTATAGAAACATTTATTGAAGATTATGAAATGGACTTAAAAACTATAGATGTTGAATACATAAAAAGTGTTGTAAAAGTAGTTACTGATAATTTAGGTACAATTGATGACAAAATTTTAAGCTCATTAGTAAATTGGAAATTAGATAGAATTTCAAAGGTAAACTTAACAATTTTAAGATTAGCAGTAGGAGAAATGCTATTTATAGAAGATGTACCAGGTGGAGCTGCAATAAATGAAGCTATTGAATTAACTAAAAAATATTCAGATGATAAGAGTTCATCTTTTATTAATGGTGTATTAGATAAAATATTAAAAACATTAGAACAATAAGAATTTTTAAATTTGGAGGGGCAAAATGGGTAAAAGAATAGATGGCAAGGAAATTGCTTTAGGAATAAAAGAGGAAATTAAAGCATTTGTTAATGATAGAAAATTAAAAGGGCTAAGCACTCCTAAAGTAGCATCAATATTAGTTGGAAATGATGGTGGATCAATTTTTTATTTAAATAATCAAGAAAAGGTAGCCATATCACTAGGAATGGAATTTGAAAAGGTTCATTTAAATGAAGAAGTAGCAGAAGAAGAATTAATAAATAAAATAGATGCTTTAAATAATGATAAAAGTGTTAGTGGAATAATTCTTCAATTACCATTACCAAAGCATATTAATGAAAAGAAAATTATCTCATCTATATCTCCTAAGAAAGATATTGATTGTTTAACATTTGTTAATCAAGGAAAGTTATATATGGGAGAAGAAACTTTTATGCCATGTACTCCTAAGTCAGTAGTAACTATTTTAAATAGTTTGAACATAAATTTAGAAGGAATGGATGTAGTTGTTATAGGAAGAAGTAATATAGTTGGTAAACCAGCAGGTGCCTTATTACTTAAAGAAAACTGTACAGTAACAATGTGTCATTCAAAAACAAAAAATTTAAGAGAAGTATGTAAAAGATCTGACATTTTAGTTGTTGCAATTGGAAAAGCAAAGTTTATAGATGATAGCTTTGTTAAAGAGGGAGCTATAGTTATAGATGTAGGAACAAATTCAGTTCAAGGTAAAATTACTGGAGATGTTGATTTTGATAAGGTTATTGATAAAGCTTCATTTGTAACTCCAGTTCCAGGTGGTGTAGGAGCTCTTACAACTACTTTACTTATGAAAAATGCATGTGAGGCTATAGAAAAATATGAGGATTAAAACCTTAACGGTATCTGAAATTAATAATTATATAAAAAAAATATTAGATAATGATTTTATATTAAATAATCTTTCAGTTAGGGGAGAAATTTCTAATTTAAAATATCATTCAAGCGGACATATTTATTTTTCATTAAAAGATGACAATAGTAAAATTAATTGTATTATGTTTAAAAGTAAAATCTATGATTTAGATTTTGTTTTAAAGGAAGGTATGGCTGTAATTGTTTCAGGAAGGGCAGCTGTATATACTGCTAATGGAACCTTTCAGTTATACTGTAATACAATACAACAAGAGGGCCTTGGAGAACTTCACATAAGGTTTGAAAGGTTAAAAGAAAAGTTAAGTAGGGAGGGGTATTTTGATGCAGAAGTTAAAAAAAACCTTCCTAAAAATCCAGAAAGAATTGGAGTAGTTACATCAGAAACAGGTGCAGCTATTTGTGATATAATCAATGTTATAAGAAGAAGAAATAATAAAGTAGATATTGTGCTTTATCCTGCTTTAGTGCAAGGAGAAGGTGCATATAAAACAGTAATAGATGGAATTAAATATTTTAATAATAAAAAAAGTGTTGATATAATAATTATAGGAAGAGGCGGAGGAGCTCTTGAAGAATTATGGAATTTTAATGAAGAAGAGTTAGCTAAAGCTATTTATAATTCAAAATTACCTATAGTATCTGCTGTAGGACATGAAGTAGACTTTACGATATCAGATTTTGTTGCAGATTTTAGAGCAGCAACACCTTCACAAGCAGCTGAGATTGTGGTGCCTCTAGAAGATGAATTATATAGAGAAATTAATGAGTATGAAAATAAACTAAACTTTATTATAGATAATAAATTATCTAATGAAAGAAGAAGAATTCAAAACTTAGAAAAAGTTTTAAGTTTAAATTCACCAAGTAGTAAAATTGTAAATGCATATTTGGAAATAGATAATTTAAAAGATAAGATTGAAAAAATTATGGCATTTAAAATAAAAAGCAACAAACAAAAGATTTTTTCACTTAATAATATGTTAAATGCGCATAATCCTATAAATATATTAAAAAGAGGTTATGCTATAATAGAAGATGAAAATGATAAACTAATAAAAAGTAAAGATTTCTTTGATGAAAAAAAGAAAATTAAGATTTATATGGAAGATGGATATGTTGTGGGAAATTTTATTCCGGTAGAAAGAGGGGGGAATTATCATGGCAAAGAAGGAAAGTTATAATGAAATGCTTGAAAATTTAGAAGGTATTTTATCTACTTTAGAAAATGATGAATTAAGTTTAGAGGATGCTATGAAAGAATATGAAAAAGGAAGTAAAATAGTTAATAAATTATATAAGACCCTTGATACTTTAGAAGGAAAATTTTTAACAATAAAAGAAAATTCCGAAGTAGTGAGGGATAATGATGTTTAATGAAATGAAAAGTGAAATAAATAGCTTTCTATTAAATTATTTTAAAAATAAGGGCACTTTTAACAAAGTAATATATGACTCTGCAAGCTATAGTCTTAATATAGGTGGTAAAAGAATAAGACCTTTGCTTATGTTATTAACTTATAATATGTATAAAAATAATTGGAAAGATATAATAGAATTTTCAGCAGCAATAGAAATGATTCATACATATTCATTAATCCATGATGATTTACCTTGTATGGATAATGATGATTTAAGAAGAGGAAAACCAACTAATCATAAAGTATATGGTGAAGATATTGCAGTTTTAGCTGGTGATACATTATTAAATGAAGCAATGAATTTAATGATGAAGTTTTCATTAAAGTATGGAAAAGAAGCTTTAATGGCAGCACAAAAAATAGCTGAAGCATCAGGACCGGAAGGAATGATTGGTGGGCAAATTGTAGATATAATAAATGAAGGCAAGAAAATAAGTGAAGAAGAACTTAAATATATGCATATGAAAAAAACTGGAGCACTTATTAATGTTTCAATAATTTCTGGTGCAATACTTGCAAATGCACCAAAGGAAGATATTAATTTATTAGAAAAGTTTGGAGAAAAATTAGGGTTAGCATTTCAAATAAAAGATGATATATTAGATGTCATTGGGAGTACGGAAAAACTAGGTAAAAATGTATTAAGTGATAAAGAAAATGATAAAACTAATTTTATAACAATGCATGGTTTAGATTATTGCATTAAGGAGTGCGAAAATCTAACAAATGAAAGCATTAAAATATTAGATAGCTTATCTGTAGATACAGAAGCTTTAAAGTTTTTAACTAAGAAACTTTTGGATAGAGAAAACTAAACAAAGGAATGGTAATTATGTCAAAATTATTAGAGGATATAAATTCACCAACAGACATTCATGCCTTAACTGATAAAGAGTTAAATGAGCTTAGTGATGAAATAAGAAGCTTTTTAATAGATAAGGTATCAAAAACTGGGGGGCATTTATCTTCAAATTTAGGTGTGGTGGAATTAACACTTAGCTTATATAAAGTCTTTAATTTTGAAGAAGATAAAATAGTATGGGATGTTGGACATCAAAGTTATGTCCATAAAATATTAACAGGAAGAAAAGATAGGTTTGATACATTAAGAAAGTATAAAGGGCTTTGTGGATTTCCTAAAATAACAGAAAGCAAATATGATGTATTTGGAACAGGTCATAGCAGTACATCAATATCAGCGGCTCTTGGAATTGCAAGAGCAAGAGATATAAAAAAAGAAAACTACAATGTTATTGCAGTTATAGGGGATGGGGCATTAACTGGAGGAATGGCATTAGAAGCACTTGATGATGTTGGATTTAATAAAACTAATATGATTATAGTTTTAAATGATAATCAAATGTCTATTTCTAAAAATGTAGGAGCATTATCAAATCATTTAAATAAGCTTAGGGTAGGACCAGGATATAATAAGCTTAAGCAAGATATTAATAATACACTTAGTCATAGTGATGCAGGAAAAACTGTGGTTCAATGTTTACATAGAGTAAAAGACAGTTTAAAGCATTTAATAGTTGAACCAATGTTATTTGAAAATATGGGAATTAAATATATTGGTCCAATAGATGGTCATGATATAGAACTTATGAATGATGTATTTAGTAAGGCAAAGTCAATAAAAGGACCAGTTATAATTCATACTATCACTCAAAAAGGAAAGGGATATGAATTTGCAGAAAAGAATCCAAATAAGTTTCATGGAGTTTCGCCTTTTGATTTAGAAAGTGGAGAATCATTTATGTCACCAAAGAAAACATATTCTAAAGTATTTGGTGATGCTATGATAGAATTTGCTAAGGAAGATAGTGATATAGTGGCTATTACAGCTGCTATGCCAGATGGTACAGGCTTAAAGGAATTTGCAAATATATATAAAAATAGATTTTTTGATGTAGGAATAGCGGAGCAACATGCTGTTACTCTTGCAGCTGGTATGGCAAGTGCAGGATTAAAGCCTATTTTTGCAGTATATTCTACATTTTTACAAAGGGGATATGATCAAATTATACATGATGTATGCATTCAAAATTTACCTGTAATATTTGCAATTGATAGAGCTGGTATTGTAGGAGAAGATGGTGAAACTCATCAGGGGGTTTTTGATTTATCTTATTTATCAGCTATACCTAATATGACTATTTTAGCTCCTAAACATTTAGAAGAGTTGCCTTTAATGTTAAAATGGGCATTAAATCAAAATAGACCTATTGCTATAAGATATCCAAGGGGGACAGATTGTGTTGAGGATATAAGACCATTATCTGAAATAAAATACGGGAAATGGGAAAAGATGATAAATGGTGATAAAATTGCAATAATAGCAGTTGGTAAAATGATTCAACATGCAGTAATTGCAGCTAAAACTTTAAATAAACAAGGGATAAACCCAACAATTATAGGCGCAACTTTTGTAAAACCTATAGATATAGAAATGTTAAAAGAATTAACGAAAGATGGATATAACATTATTACAATTGAAGATAATAGTATATGTGGTGGCTTTGGAAGTTATGTTTTAATGGAACTTAGCAAATTAAATTTTAAAGGTAAATTTAAAGCTTTAGGATATAGTGATAAATTTATACCTCATGGCGATATTGATTTATTATATAAAGATGCAGGATTAGATTCAAAATCAATAGAAAAAAGTGTTATAAACATTATGAATAAAGGAGAATAATATGGCATCAAAAAAAGAAAGATTAGATGTATTATTAGTTGATAAAGGAATTTGCACATCAAGAGAAAGAGCAAAAACTAATATTATGGCAGGACTTATTTTTGTTGATGGACAGAGAGTAGATAAGGCTGGTGAAAAGGTTAGTGTTGATGCAGATATAGTATTTAAAGGAGAAGAACTTAAGTATGTAAGCCGTGGAGGATTAAAACTTGAAAAGGCAATGAATACTTTTGGAATAGATCTTACTAATAAAGTATGCATGGATATTGGAGCTTCAACAGGAGGATTTACAGATTGTATGCTTCAAAATCATGCAAATAAGGTTTTTTCAGTAGATGTTGGTTATGGGCAATTTGCATGGAAATTAAGAACAGATGAAAGAGTTGTCTGTATGGAAAGAACAAATATAAGATATGTAACACCAGAAGATATTGGTGTACCATTAGATTTTGCATCAATAGATGTATCTTTTATATCATTAAAAACAATAATGCCTGCAGTTAAAAATATTTTAGGAGATAAGGGTGAAGTTGTAGCTTTAATAAAGCCACAGTTTGAAGCTGGAAGAGAAAAGGTAGGAAAAAAAGGTGTAGTAAGAGATATAGAAGTTCATTTAGAAGTTGTAAATAAAATAGTAACTTTTTTAATTGAAAATGAATTTAATATATTAGGATTAAGTTTTTCACCTATTAAGGGACCTGAAGGAAATAGAGAATATCTAGTATACTTTACTAAAGATAAAGAAAAAGAAGGATCTTTTGAAATGAGTCAAATTGATGAAGTTGTAAAGGAATCACATAGCCAGCTATAAAAAGCTGGCTTTAGGTATATAGTATAAGATTTTAAAGGGAGAAATATGAAAAATATTGTAGTAGCATTAAATCCTTCAAAAGATAAAGATGGAAAAATATTATCTTTAGTAATGTCTCAAATTACAACGGTATTTAAACATTCTAAGGTTATAGTGTTAAATAGTTATGAAATGAATAAATACAGATTTCAAGATAAGCTTGATTTGTTAATAGTATTAGGTGGAGATGGTACATTATTAGGTGTAGCAAGAGATATTAATGGGAAGTATGATGTTCCAATTTTAGGAGTAAATATTGGAAATTTAGGCTTTTTATCTAGTATAGAAATACAAGATTTTAGTGAAGCATTAAAAAAGATTAAAAATGGACAGTATATTATTCAAAATAGAATTCTCTTAGAATGTACAATGTTAAATCAAGATGATAATGACAAGGGTAAAGCTTTAAATGATGTTGTTATTGCAAGAGGTACATTATCAAGAATGGCTAAATTTGAAGTGTTTATAGACAATAAGCTTTACTATAGATTTAAGGGAGATGGATTAATAGTTTCAACTCCTACAGGATCTACAGGATATTCATTTTCTGCAGGAGGACCATTTATTTATCCAGATGTAGATGTTATAATTTTAACCCCTATATGTCCTCATACAAGGGGAATGCAGCCAATAGTCTTAAAAAGTAGCAGTGAAATACTTATAAAGGCTGAAAATTATAATGGAGAAATTTATTTAACATTTGATGGACAGGAAGCAAAACAAATAAATGATAATACATCTATAATAATAAAAAAGGCAAAACAAATAGCAAAAATTTTATTATTTGATAATTATGATTATTTTAATGTTTTAAGGCAAAAAATATTAGATAACTAATAAGTTAAGAAGAAACTTTTATATAGAGAAGGTGATTAATTTGAAATCTAAAAGACACAATCAAATTTTAGATATTATAAATAATAATGATATAGAAACTCAAGAAGAATTAGCAGATGCACTTAAGATTGAAGGATATGATGTAACACAAGCAACTGTGTCAAGAGATATAAAATTATTAAAATTAGTAAAAATGCAAAGTGAAAGTGGTAAATATAAATATAGTGCACCTACAAAAGAAGAAAGAGATATTAATGATAAGTTATATAGCATATTAAAAAATGCTGCAATTTCTGTAGAACAAGTAGATAAATTTGTTGTTGTAAAAACTTTAACTGGAGCAGCATCAGCTGCAGCAGAAGCAATAGATAGTTTATATACTAATGATGTTGCAGGAACTATTGCAGGAGATAATACGATTTTTGTATTAGTTAGAAGTGATGAGAAGGCTGTAGAGCTTATTTCAAAGATAAGAAAAATGATTTCTTAGATTTTAAAGGTGGGGTATAATGCTAGTTGAGTTAAATATTAAAAATTTTGCGTTGATTCAAGAATTATCAGTTGAATTTGGTGCGGGATTCAATATATTATCAGGAGAAACTGGTGCAGGTAAATCAATTCTTATTGATACAATAGATTATGTATTAGGCGGAAAATTCTCTAAAGATCAAATAAGATATGGAGAAGATAAAACAATGGTTGAAGCTGTTTTTTCTATAGAAAATGATGAAATATATGAAGTGTTAGATGATTTATCTATAGAAAAAGATGATATGCTTATAATTCGAAGAGAAACAACTTTAAATGGTAAAAGTATTATAAAAGTTAATAATAGAAGTATTGTTTTATCTCAATTGAAAAAAATTAGAGAAAAGCTTTTAGATATTCATGGGCAACATCAAAATCAAAATTTACTTAATAAAGGAACTCATATTTTATATGTTGATGAATTTTATCATGATAAAATAAAGGATTTACTTAATGAATATGAAGAATTAAGACATACATATATAGAAAATTCTGAAAAAATAAATGAATTAAAAGGCAATGAAGATAGAGAAAAATTAGCAGATTATATTAAATTTCAAATAGAAGATATAGAAAAAGCAAATTTAAAAGTTAATGAAGAAGAAGATTTAAAAGAAGAATTTAATATGCTTGCTAATGCAGAAAAGATTTCTAATAGTTTAGTTAGAGCATATGGATATTTAAATTCTTCAAATGAGGGAATTTCTATATTGGAAGGATTATCAAAAGTTATTTCTGAATTATCTTTAGTTGAAAATCACTCAGATGTAATAAGAGAAAAGAAAGTTCAAATTGAAGAAGCTTTTTATAATTTAGAAGATGTTACAAGGGAGATTAGAGACATAGGCAGTGAAATAACATATGATGAAGATAGATTAGCTGAAATTAATGAGAGAATTTATAGTATTAGTTTATACAAAAAGAAATATGGAAATTCAATAAAAGAAATATTAGATAATTTAAAAAACTTAAAAGAAAAATATAATGAACTAATAAATAGTGAAGAAATTATAAATAAACTAAAAGAAGAGCAACAAAAAATTGAATCAAAAATGAAGATTATAGGAAAAAAACTTCATGATTTAAGAGTTGAAGCAAGTGAAATATTAGAAATTAAGATAAAAGAAGAATTATCTTATGTTGGACTTGAAAAAGCAATAATAAAAATAGATGTTGTATTAACTGAAAATATGAATAGCAGAGGATATGATGAAGTACAATTTTTAGTTTCTGCAAATCCAGGAGAACCTTTAAAGCCTTTAGAAAAGGTATTATCTGGTGGGGAACTTTCAAGAATTATGTTGGCATTAAAATGTGTTTTTGTAGATAAGGATAAAATCCCTACATTAATTTTTGATGAAATAGATACAGGTATAAGTGGAACTATAGGAAAACGTGTAGGTGAAAAAATGTATGAAGTATCTATAAAACATCAAGTTTTATGTATTACTCATTTACCACAAATTGCAGCACTTTCAGATAGTCATTATTTTGTTTCTAAAGAGGTGTTAAATGGAAAAACATTTACTGGAATTAGAATGTTAAATAAAGATGAAAAGATTAAAGAAATTGCAAAAATGGTAGGTGGAGATGAAATTAGTGATGTAACAATCGAAAATGCATCAGAAATGGTGAATTTTGCTGAAATAAAGAAAAAAGAAATTAAAAATAATTAATATTTATATACATAATGGATATAAATACTGTAAACAATAAAATCATGGTAATTTATCATGGTTTTATTTTTTTTATAGAAAATGTATTTACATATAAATTTTTAACTAACTTAACAAAGTTATTATAGCATATAAAGAAAGTAGAGAGGGAAAATTAATGTCAGAAGGCAAGGAGGAGATAAAATGATTAAAAAAATATTAAAGTATTTTAGTATAATTATTACTCCAATAGCTATTTTGGCATTAATAGCATACATTAGTGTTTTGCAATTACCAGAAAAAATATACATAAATGATAGTATGGAAGTTTCTGATATTTCTGTACAAAACCAAGGGATTTTAAATACTGCTAAATTAAATAAAGATAAAGTTAATATTGATTTTCTTGGGCTTATTCCAATAAAATCGGTAGCAGTGCAAAAATTAGAGGATATAAAATTATATCCAGGTGGAGCCAGTGTAGGAATAAAATTATCAACAGAGGGAGTTCTAGTCGTAGGATTTTCTAATGTAGAAACTGATGATGGTAGTGAATTAAGTCCAGCAAAAGTTGCTGGAATGCAGTTGGGTGATGTTTTATTAGAAGTTAATAATAAAAAAATTGAAAGCTCAAAACAGTTGATAAGTTTAATAAAAAGTGCTAATTCATCTACAATAAATGTAGAATTTATGCGTAATGGATGTAAGTTTAACAAGGATATTAATTTAATTAAAGAAGGAGAAAATTATAAATTAGGCTTGTGGGTTAGAGATTCTACAGCAGGAATAGGTACATTAACATTTTATCATGAGGATACTAATACATTTGGAGCCTTAGGACATCCAATAACAGATGGTGATACAAATACAACATTTACTATAAAAGATGGAGATCTTTTATCAGCATCAATACTAAGTGTAAGAAAAGGTGAAAAAGGAGTACCAGGAGAATTAAGAGGATTGTTTGTAAATGAAAAAAAATCAATAGGTCAAATAGAAAGTAATTCATCTTCAGGGATTTTTGGAAAAACATATCAACCTTTAGTAAATTCCATATTTAATCAACCAATGTCTGTTGGTTTTAGAAATGAAGTTGTAGAAGGTCCAGCAAAAATAATAACAACTATAGATGATAATGGACCAAAAGAATATGATATTGAAATAATCAAGTTATTACAACAAGATAAATCAGGACCTAAAAGTATGATAATAAGAGTAACAGATGAAGAATTATTAAGCAAAACAGGTGGAATAGTGCAAGGTATGAGTGGAAGTCCAATAATTCAAAATGATAAAATAGTTGGTGCTGTAACTCATGTACTTATTAATAAGCCTGAAATAGGTTATGGAATATACATTGAATGGATGCTTGAAGAAGCAGGTATAATTCAATAAGGTAAATGAGAAAACATAATTATAAGATATTATTTAAGCTTTAAAATTAAATAATATCTTATAATTTTAATTTATTCAATATATAAAAAAGAAAAAAATACAATTTTTTTAGAGAAAAATTTCAAAAATATGTAAAATAAGCTATTTTATTTATTAAATTTATGTTATAATATATTACATAAAATAAAAAAACAAGTAAATATACTTAATTAAATGCTTAATTAAGTGAAAAATTAAGTTATATTTCTATTTTAAGTTTGAATTATAAAATATATTATTGTAATGGGTAGAAAGGGAGATAAAAAAGATGGATGGAAATAAAATATCAGTAGTAATAGCAGATGATAATAAAGAATTCTGTAGTATTTTAAATGATTATCTTTTAAATCAAAAGGACATTGTTGTAACAGGAATTGCAAAGGATGGAAGAGAGGCTTTAACTTTAATTGAAGAAAAACAACCAGATTTAGTAGTTTTAGATATAATAATGCCACATTTAGATGGTTTAGGAGTATTAGAAAGATTAAATTCTATGAATTTAACTAAATTTCCAAGAATAGTTGTATTATCTGCAGTTGGACAAGATAAGATAACTCAAAGAGCAATAACTTTAGGTGCAGATTATTATGTGGTTAAGCCATTTGATATGGACATATTTACTAAACGTATTAGAGATATGTTTAATGATTCATTATTAGGAAATGATGAACCAGTTAAAAAGCAAGTAGCTATGACAACAACAGAAATGATTACTGCTCCAAGCAGAGGACCAGTTGATTTAGAAACTGAAATTACAAATATAATTCATGAAATAGGTGTACCAGCTCATATAAAAGGTTATATGTATTTAAGAGAAGCTATTACTATGGTTGTTAATGATATGGAATTATTATCTGCTGTAACAAAGGAATTATATCCTTCAATAGCTAAGAAATATAACACAACAGCTTCAAGAGTTGAAAGAGCTATAAGACATGCAATTGAAGTAGCTTGGGGAAGAGGACAAGTAGAAGCAATTAATAAGTTATTTGGTTATACTGTTCATAATGAAAAAGGTAAGCCAACAAACTCAGAGTTTATTGCTATCATTGCAGACAAGCTAAGATTAAAAAATAAAGTGTCTTAAAGCTAGTGATAGAGCCAAAATTGAAAAATCTCATACCAACCAATACTAATAATGGGGGTATAAAAATCGGATTTTCATACCAATAAATATACAAAATATATCACTTCTAATTCATAGGTTGGCAATTTATGATTAGGAGTGATTTTTTATGCCAAGAATTATTAAAACAAAAACTATTAATAGTATAATTGTAGAATATTTAGAGTATTGCAGTTATAAAAATTTAAGATTAAAAACTATAAAATCTTATCATCAAACTTTGATGCTTTTTGCAAAATATCTTGAAGAAGAACTAGAAATAACGGACATAAAAAAGGTCAATAAAAAAGTAGTAGAGGATTATTTAGCTTTTACAAAAGATAGAGGAAAGTATAGTTTTGCATCTAGCGAAGCTGGAATAGAAAAAGCAAACATAGATAAAAGACATGATGTAGGTAAAGAAATATCAGATGTTACTATAAATGGTTATCTAAGAAATATTAAAGCTTTCTTTACTTATGCAGAAGAAAATAACTTAGTTAAAAAGACTAATATCCATTCAATAAAATTTTTGAAAGTAAATAGAAGACCAAAGGAACAATTAACAGATGAAGAATATAAAAAGTTGATTAAAGTATTAGATTTGTCAAAGTTTCATGAGTTTAGAGATTTTACAATTATCAATTTAATTTTTGATACTGGAATGAGATTAGGGGAAACTTTACAACTAAAGCTTGAAAATATAGATTTGTTTAGATGTACTATATTTCTTGATGGAGATATTACAAAAGGAAGAAAAGACAGAGTAGTTTTCTTTAGCTATGAAATGCAAAAGCTATTGCAAAGATGGATTAAGTTTAAAGATGTAATACAAGAAAGTGATTTATTATTTCCTACACAAAGAACGAATAGAAAGATTGAACAAGGAAACTTTGAAAGAAATTTTAGAGGTTATTTATCTAGAGCAAAAATAGATAAAAATATAACTCCACATGGATTAAGAAATAACTTTAGTAGAAGATTTTTACTTAATGGTGGTTCTATTTTTGTTTTATCAAAAATATTAGGTCATAGCAGTGTATCAGTGACCGAAAAGGCATATTTGGATTTACAAGATGAGGATTTAAGAAAAAAATATATGAGCTATTCTCCATTAGAAACAATGAGATAAGTATATTGTACAATTAATAGAAAATTTGTTATAATATCATTAGGAAATTTTTGAGAGGATGATAAGATGAGAGAAATAGAAATACATGAGAAATTGAGGCATTTAACAATGCTTCAAATTGAATCACTAATGAATAAATATTATAACGGAGTAAAAGCAAGCGACATTATCAAAGAATATAATATAGATACTACTAGTTCTAAATTATATACTCTTTTTCCACCTATAATATGTGAAGATATTATATGTCCAGTATGTAATGAACCAATGTATAAAGAAAGAGATTCTAAGTCAAGTTATAGTTGGAATAAAAAGAAGCCTTTTTGTGCAATTTGTGGACATACAGATGAAATAATTTGTAAGTGTAATTATTGTATTGCCGAGAGAGAAAAAGTTAGAAAATTGAATGAAGAAAGAAAAGTGAGAATATTACAAGAAAAAAGAGAAAAAATAAAAAAAGTATATGACTTAAATATAGTACCTGTAAATTATTCAGAGCTTAATTTTAGAGAAAAGGTTTTTTTAGGAGCGTTATTAAGAACTTCATTAAGTGAGGATATGGAGGTTATATTACCTCTAAATGATGCAGAAAGAGAATTGGCTCCAACTATTGGATATATTAAGGAAATCTTAAGTTATTTAATAGGCAGAGGTGTAATAAGTGTGGATTCAAACTCGAGCATAGATGCTTTCCTTGATTCAAATGAGGAAAAAGATATTGAATTTCCAAATGTATACTATATAACTATGGTTAAATATCGTATCAATATAGTAGGTGATGAAGAGATAAAAAATATATTATCTAAAATAATTAATCCTAAAAGTTTTTCCGATGCAGATAAAGAAGATGCATTAAATATTTGGAAAGAGATAGCATTAGAAGAATGTATTGAATATTTTGAATATCAAATGAAAAGTGTAAGATTTGATTTTAATATAGGAGAAAAAACAATTGCGATATTTAAAGATTTATTAGAAAATTTTTCTGTATCTCAGATATATGGAATTATTTACAAAAGTGTAGCAAATGCAACAAAGTATTATCAAGAAAGTTCAGTTAGTAAGAAACAAGCAGCGAATTCGGTTATAGGTGGTTGTCAAAGATATGCAGAAAGAGCTATGATAAACAATTGGGAGTTGGCAAAGTATAGTAGAATTAAAGAATTACCACAATCTATGATAAGTGAATTTTTCTTTGATAGAGTCATAGGAGTAGGTAGTTTAGGGTTTAATATGCCTCCATCTGAATTATAAATTATGAAATAAAAAATAATATTTATAGATATTTAATAATAATCTAATAGATAATTGATACAAAAAAGATTCAAGCCTTGATATAAAAAGGTTTGGAGCTTTTATTATTATTTGTATTTGTGGAATTATCGCAACAGTAATTAATATATTTACAGGTTTCATAAATACTAAAATTACAGCAGGAGGAAGTGTTATTTGTATTATGGGATTTATCATTGCAGGAAATGCAATGATAACTTTAGAAGAAAAGAAAAAAATCAAAAAATAAATGAATAAGTAAATTCCAATTTATAGATTAGATGAAATTGTTATTTTATGGTTAATAGATTATAATTATACTAAGGGATTTTGATGAATAATTGTTTTAAAATACGAAATATATATGGGGGATGGGTATATGCAGAGTAAAATATTTAAAATTGTTAATATGACATTATGTATACCAATGATTTTATTTCTTTTGAATGGATGTAATTTAAATAAATCTGATAGTATTGAAACAACTGTAGATGCTAAGGTTATTGAAAATGATTTAGATAATAAACTATTACTTGTTAGTGGAATTGATAATTCATCAATTTTGCAAATAGGAGATAAGTGCTTTGTTAGTTGCAAGGATATTAAGATTTTTGATAAGTCAGGAGAAGAGATGTCTCAGGATAACATTAGGCTGGATGATGTAGTTACTATTATGTATGATGGGCATACACAAGAGACGTATCCTGCTACAATTACTAATCCTAAGTGGATTCAAATAAGAGAATAAGTATAAGTACAAATTAGAGTTGATGAACAACTTTAATCTTGATGGCTAAGTTATTTAAAGGGAAGGAATTTATGTATACTTATATGTATGTAGAATCAAAAGTTGGAGGAGTATTTACTAATAGTAATCATAGAGAAATAATTGATAAATACAGTAAAGAAGGTTGGAGATTTGTAGGAGCTATACCTGCAAGTAATGGTAGTTATGGTCAAATAACTTCTCATGATTTAGTTTTTGAAAAATGTGAACACTCTTAAAGTAATGTTAATAAAAGGCTAGAAGTGCTAAAGGGTATTTTGAGCCTTTTTATTGAATAAAATTGAATTTTTATATTGAGATAAATATAGATGAAAATGTGATTTGAAAGAAGCTCCAGTGATGGAGCTTTTTATTGTATTGAGAATACCACAGGTTTAACCTGTGGTTCTAAAAGCTTATAGCTATGAGTGAATAAAAAAATGCCTCCTTTGGAAAAATATTTTAGGTTTGCCAACTAAAATATTTTTCAAAGGAGGAGTCGTTAATGAACAACGACATAAGTAGTTTAGCACATAGTAAATGGAATTGTAAATATCACATAGTATTTGCACCGAAGTATAGAAGACAAATAATATATGGAAAGATAAAATCTGATATTGGAATAATATTAAGAAAGTTATGTGAACAAAAAGGTGTTGAAATAATAGAGGCAAATGCTTGTAAAGATCATATTCATATGTTGGTTAGTATTCCACCTAAATTGAGCGTAGCTCAATTTATGGGATATCTTAAAGTAAAGAGTTCACTTATGATTTTTGATAGACATGCAAATATGAAGTATAAATATGGAAACAGAAAGTTCTGGTGTACAGGATATTATGTAGATACTGTTGGGCGTAATAAAAAAGTTATAGAAGAGTATATAAAAAATCAAATTCAAGAAGATATTGCATATGAGCAAATAAGCTTGAAAGAATACATTGACCCGTTTACGGGTGAGCCGGTAGAAAAAAGCAAAAAATAAAACCCCTTCAGGGGTAGTTGGTGGCAATATGCAGTTGGCAAACTTTTCAACGTGCGATTAGCACAGCCAGTAACAAAGCCTTTCAGGCGCAGAGCAAACCACCCGTTTTACGGGTGGTCATGATTTAATTATCATTTTTCATTTCTTTTTCTAAGGCAAATGTCATTATAATTCTTATTATAAATACAGAAGCCAAAATAATTAATTCATTTAAGTCTTTAATAATAACTGTTTTAAGTATTTCTGCTGCTAATTTAAAATCTAGTGTAGTAACCATTGCATCTGAAAATTCATATTTAATATTAAAATTTTTATTAAAAAATCTCTTTAATATATAGTGATAAAAGGCTGTAAATGTACCTATTAATAAAATAAAAATACCCATTAGTTCAAATATGTGAATTAAAATTGGTAAATATCTATCAAATAATTCCTCCAAAATATAAACACCTCAAAATTAGTAATATTTTTAGAATTCCCTAAAATAAAATTAAAAATACAAATTATTTGTATCTGTTAGCATAAACAAAAATTTCATGTAATAAAAATTTATTATTTGTAAAATAATGAAAGCAAGGAAAACTAAATAAATATAATACTATATTTTAGAGGAGAATATAATGGAAGAAAATAAGTTAATGGAAATTCAAAGGAAATTAATGGTTTGTAATAAGCCATCAGTTTATTTAGAAAAAATTAAAAATTCACTTAAAGACACGCCTTTAGAATCCTTATGGATACTTCAATTAATAGAACAAAATCCAAGGTATCATCCTGAGGGAAATGTTTGGAATCATGTTATGCAAGTAATAGATATAGCTGCAAAAATAAAAGATTTTGCTATAGATAAGGAAGCATTTATGTTAGGTTCATTATTACATGATGTAGGAAAAGGAATAACTACAAAGAAAAATAACCAAGGAAGATGGACTTCTTATAATCATGATGTAGAAGGGGTAAAAATAGCAGAAAAAATATTAAACTATTATAAATATGATGATTATGAAAAAGAAAAAATATTAAATTTAGTAAGGTTTCATATGCATCATTTATATATAATTAAAAACTTGCCTTATGCTAAAACGAAAGAAATGATAAAAGAGACAAATTTAAATGATATTATTTTATTATTTATAAGTGACAGAATGGGAAGAGGAAATTTTGAAAAACATAAAAAAGAAGAGGAAATTAATGATATTAAAAAAGTTATATCAATTTTAGAAAATAATTATATCTTAAATTTAAAAGATATTAAGGAAAATGTTAAAAAGATAGAAAAAATTATATAAAAATTTAAGTTACATATATTCAATTATGAATATACTTAAAATCACAATCATATTATTAGGATATAACAATGTGGGGGTGGTTTTAGTTGGAGATTATAAATAAATTAAATTTAAATAAAAAAGAAAATAAATTTTTTTATTTTATGGTTTTCATATTTTTTTGTGTGGGGATAGCATTAGGTACATATATAGTTAAATATATGAGAGCAAGTGATGCATCAGATCTTACAAGTTATTTTTCAACATTTGCACAAAGTATAGTAAAAGAGCCAGTAAATAATAAAGCACTATTATTAAATGCATTAAAGAAAAACTTAATACTTTTAACAGTATTAATTACAATATCTTTTACTGTATTTGGTACGCCAATAATTTTATTATTAGATCTTATAAAGGGCTTTACATTAGGTTATACATTTAGTTTTTTAATTTCAACATTTGAAGGAAAAGGTCTATGGTTAGCATTAGTTGCAACAATACCACAAAATATTATATATATTCCATGTTTTATAGCATTAAGTATAGTTGGAATTGAATTTTCTTCAACAAAACTAAAAGATAAGTTCTTTAATAAAGGTAAAGTAAATACAATAGTAGAGAGGGAACTAATTTTTAAGATTGGGGTATTTGTATGTATATTTATTATAGGCACATTTATTGAAGCTTATCTTTGTCCAAATATTATTAAATTTGTAGTAACAAATGTTTATAAAGTTAGTTAAAGAATAGATGATTATAAAAGGAAATTTTAAAGTTGTTGTCGAATAATAATAATTAAGGTGGGATTGGGGAAAATCATGAAAGAAATAGTAAATGAATATAGAGAGTCATTACTTCAAAGTCATAAAAGTGATAATACTGTTTATGCATACGTAACTGATGTAAATTTGTATATTAAATATTTAAATAGCAAAGATATATATTTAGATGAAACTGATAACGTAACAGTTAAAAATTATATCGAACATTTATTAGAAGATGGAAAATCAGAAAGATCAATAAGTAGAATCGTCATTAGTTTAAGAAGCTTTTATAATTATTTAAAAGATCAAAAGATTATTAGAGATATACCTAAGATTTACTATAAGAGTACAGATCAATCAAAGAAACTACCAGAAATATTAACAGTTGAAGAAGTTGATAAGATTATAAAGATAGTTGATAAAGATTGTAATAAGGGGATTAGAGATAATGCCTTATTAGAACTTATGTATGCAACAGGAATGAAGGTTTCTGAAATAATCAAATTATCAGTAGAGGATGTAAACCTTGATTTACTTTATGTTAGGTGTCATGATAATAAAAATTATGAAAGACTTATTCCTATTGGAAGAAGTGCAGAAGCAGCACTTAAAGAATATTTATCTATAAGAGATATGATAGCTTCAGCTGGAGTACACAATTTATTTGTTAATTTAAATGGAAATCAATTAACAAGACAAGGTGTATGGAGAATTGTAAAGGAATATTCTCATAAAGCTGGAATAAATAAGGATGTTAATTTAAATACATTTAGACATTCTTTTGCAGTACATTTACTTCAAAATGGAGCAAATGTAAGAGCAGTACAAAAGCTTTTAGGAAACCAAGTATTAACTTATATGGACACTTACTATGAAATAATAAATAATGATAAAATAAACTTAGTTTATAAAAATTCCCATCCAAGAGCTTGATGCTTTTTAAAATGGGCATTATATACGAAAGGAGAAAAAAATGAAGAGAGCAATTTTAGTTGTATTAGATAGTGTAGGAGTTGGAGAATTACAAGATGCGAAAAGTTATGGTGATGAAGGAAGTCATACTTTAGATCATGTATATAAAGCTTGTAATGGACTTGAAATAAAAGAATTAGAAAAGTTAGGGTTAGGAAATATAGAAGGTGTTAATGAGCCTAAAAAATGTAGCAAACCAGTAGGTGCTTATGGAAGGTGTAAAGAAGCATCAAAGGGGAAAGATACTGTTACAGGGCATTGGGAAATTGCAGGTGTTATTTTAGAAAAGCCACTAAACACTTATCCAGAAGGATTTTCTGAAGAAATAATTGAAGAATTTAAAAAGAGAGCAAATGTAAAAGGGATATTAGGAAATGTTGTTGCTTCAGGAACTCAAATAATAGAAGAATTAGGTGAGGAGCATGTAAAAACAGGATATCCTATTATATATACATCTGCAGATAGCGTATTTCAAATTGCAGCACACGAAGATGTTATTTCAGTAGAAAAATTATATGAAATGTGCCAAGTTGCAAGAGATATGCTTGTAGATAAATGGGCAGTAGGAAGAGTTATTGCAAGACCATTTATAGGAGAAGCTCCAAACTTTAAGAGAACATCAAACAGAAGAGACTATGCATTAGATCCATTTAATAAAACTATGCTTGAATATTTAAAAGAAAATAATTTAGAAGTTGCAGCCGTTGGAAAGATAGAAGATATTTACAATAGAAAGGGTATTACTTCTGCAGTTCATACAAAAAATAATATGGATGGTGTAGATAAAACTTTAGAGTATATGGATACAGTAAAAGAAGGTCTTATCTTTACAAATCTAGTTGATTTTGACATGTTATATGGACATAGAAATGATCCTAAGGGATACGGAAAAGCTTTAGAAGATTTTGATAACAGATTACAAGAAATTTATTCAAAGATGACTGATGAAGATATTTTTATAATAACAGCAGATCACGGCTGCGATCCAACAACTAGCAGTACAGATCACTCAAGAGAGCATATACCTATACTTGTTTATGGAAAGAATGTAAAACCAGGAGTTAATATTGGAACAAGAGAGAGATTTTCTGATATAGGAAAAACAATATTAGATTTCTTTAATGTGAAAAATGAGTTAGTTGGAGATAGTTTTTTTAATAAAATAATGGAATAGCTAGGAGTGTGTAACTTATGAGAATGTATGACCTTATAATGAAAAAAAGAAAAGGTGAAGAATTAACAACAGAAGAAATAAACTTTTTTGTAGAAGGATTTACAGATGGGAGTATTCCAGATTATCAAGCATCAGCAATGCTTATGGCAATATTTTTTAATAAGATGAATAAGAGAGAAACAGCAGATTTAACAAATGCGATGGTTAAGTCAGGTGATGAAATTGATTTAAGTAGTATTAAGGGGATAAAAGTAGATAAACATTCTACAGGAGGAGTTGGAGATAAAACATCAATTTGTTTAACTCCGTTGGTTGCATCACTTGGAATACCAGTTGCTAAAATGTCAGGAAGAGGTTTAGGTCATACTGGAGGTACTATAGATAAACTTGAAACTTTCAAGGGATTTTCAGTTGAATTAACAGAAGAACAATTTATAGAAAATGTAAATAATATAAATATAGCTATTATGGGGCAAAGTGGAAACTTAGTTCCAGCAGATAAAAAATTATATGCATTAAGAGATGTAACAGCTACAGTAGATAATATGTCTTTAATTGCTTCAAGTATAATGAGTAAAAAAATTGCTTCTGGAGCAGATGCTATAGTTTTAGATGTTAAAGTTGGAGATGGTGCATTTATGAAAACACCAGAAACGGCTAAAGAACTTGCAAGAGAAATGGTTGATATAGGAAATCATCTTGGAAGAAAAACTATTGGGGTAATTTCTGATATGGATCAACCATTAGGTTTTGCAATAGGAAATAGCTTAGAGATTATGGAAGCTATTGAATTATTAAAAGGAAATGGACCAAAAGATCTTTTGGAATTAACATTAACTTTAGGGTCAAATATGCTTATTTGTGCTAAAAAAGCAGAAACTGAAGAGCAGGCAAGAAAGATGCTAGAAGAAAATATAGCTAATGGAAAAGGATTAGAAAAGCTTAAGGAATTTATAAAAGCACAAGGTGGAGATATTTCAGCAATAGATGATTTTAGTAAATTTCCTAAAGCTAAATATATAGAAGAAGTTGTAGCACCAAGAGATGGATATATTACTAAGATTAAGGCAGAAGCTTTTGGTCTTATAGCAATGGAACTTGGAGCAGGACGTGCAACTAAAGAAAGTGAAATAGATTTAGCTGTTGGTCTTGTTTTAAATAAAAAGAGAAGTGATAAAGTTAATAAGGGTGATGTTCTAGCATACATACATTCAAATAATAAAAATAATATTGAAAAGGCTAGAAAAAGCATCCTAGAAAATATAACTATTGAAGATAATTATGAATTAAATATTCCGTTAATATATGATATAGTTAAATAATTTAACACTTATAAATAGAATAATTCTAAAAATCAACACTAGGTTTTTTACTGTTGAATAACACTAAAACCTTAGGGTTGATTTTTTTATGAATTATTTACACATAACTACTAATTACTAACTATTTATCATATTTTTATTTTGTTTTGGTAATAATAAGCTTAAAAGGAGGAGAACAAATGAAGAAAAAAATATTTAATAAAATCTCTATTATTCTTTTATGTTTATTATGTTTAAATACAGTAATACCAATGGCTGCAGAAAGAGTAGAGCTTAAAAATTCTACTCCACATGATATTTATACAGCTTGTTTAGAAGAAGGAATGAATGTTGATGCAAAATCAGCAATTCTTATTGAGCCTGTAACTGGTACAGTATTGTATGAAAAAAATCCAGACGAAAAGTTTGCGCCTGCTTCAGTAACTAAGATAATGACAATGTTATTAGCAATGGAAGCAATAGATAGTGGGAAAATTTCATTAGATGATAAAATTACATGTAGTGAAAATGCGAAAAGTATGGGTGGAAGTACAATGCTTTTAGATACTGGTGAAGTTAGAACTGTTGAGGATATATTAAAAGGGATAGCCATAGCTTCTGGTAATGATGCAGCTGTAGCAATGGCTGAATTTTTAAGTGGATCAACAGATGAGTTTGTAAAAGTAATGAATGAACGTGCAAAAGAACTTGGAATGACTAATACAACATTTAAAAATTGTAATGGTTTACCGGTAGAAGGACATTTAACAACTGCAAGAGATATTTCTATAATGTCATTGGAGTTATTAAAGCATCCAACTATTTTAAAGTATAGCGGAACATATATGGAAACTATATCTGAAGGAAGAAAATCTCCTATAGAATTAGTAAATCATAATAAGTTAGTACGATTTTTTGATGGATGTGATGGATTAAAAACAGGATTTACTCAAGAAGCTAAATATTGTATAAGTGCAACTGCTGTAAGAAATGGGGTAAGAATGCTTGCTGTAATTATGGGAGCTCCAACATATAAAATAAGAAATAGAGATGCAAGTATGCTTATGAATTATGGATTTTCTAAATATGAAGGTAAAAAATTATTTAATAAAGATGATGATGTTGAAACTATTTATTTAGGAAAAAATACTGAAAGATACTTTATTGCAAAGGCAAAAGATGATTTATTTATAGTAGTATTAAAGGGTAGTGATGGAGAACCTATAAATAAGATTGTATTAGATGAAGAAAAAGATAGCTATAGTGAAGGTGAAACAATAGGTAAGTGTGAAGTGTATTTAAATGAACAAAAAATAGGAGAAGTAGAATTATATTGTGACAGGGATGTTGAAAAAGGCGGATTCTTTGATAATTTAAAATATAATATGAAAAACTTATTTAAAAAAGGAGTTTAATTTAAAGTTTAGTTTAAAAGGATTAACCATAAAAATGGATTAATCCTTTTTTTTATATTAAAATATAAATATAGGAAGGATGATTAATATGAAGAAAAAAATAATATATGCACTATTATTATTGTTGTTATTAACTGGATGTACTGATAACAATAAATCAGAATTAAATAATGATAATAATCAAGATGTTATAGAAGAAAATAATGATAAACCTATTGAATATACTCAATTTACTGCTTTAGGCAAGGTGTATGAAGAAAATAAAAATATAATGGACTTAAATGAGGGGGATAAGATATATGATAGGATGAATGATTATCCTCATGTTTATGGAGAATATAAAGAGATAGATTTTGCAAGTGATTTATTAACAGAGTACTTACATAAAAATCCTAAGGTATATAACTATATAGTAAGTGAATGGAATGAAGATAGTGATGAAGTTAAGTTAATAACTGGTGAAGATAAAGAAAGAATTGAAGAAAATGTTAACTTTTTAGGAGAACAATTTGGATTATCTAATGAAGATCCTGTTTATTTTCAATTAGATAAGGTTATACTACAAAATAAAAATGAAAATGATAATATAGTTGAATTAGAGTTAAGAGGATATTTATCAGCAACAGACGGTAATTATAGACCATTAGGAACATTTACAATTATTGTATATACTAAGGGTGATAAATTATATGGTTCAATTATATAAAATTAATATATATTTAATTAATGAATTTTTATAAAAATTAAAGTTCTATGATAATTAAATATTTTATAAACTTAAATTAAGGAAATAATATATTTTTGAGGAAAGTATATTTTTGAAAAAGTAATATAATGGTAAAATATAAGTGAGAATATTTTGGGAGGTATTAATATGTCAATTTTAAAACGATTTAGCGATATAATGTCATCAAATATTAATGCATTATTAGATAAGGCAGAAGATCCAGTTAAAATGATAGATCAATTAATGAGAAATTTAAATGATGATTTAAACAAGGTAAAAGCTGAAACTGCATCAGTAATGGCTGAAGAAACAAGGGCAAAAAGAGAATATGATGAATGTGAAAGTGAAGTAAATAAAATGCTTTCTTATGCAAAAAAAGCTGTAGATGCAGGAAATGATGATGATGCAAGAGTATTTTTAACTAAAAAAGCATCATTAACAGAAAAATTAAATGTACTTAATACTAAATATGAAGCAACTCATAATAATTCTGTTAAAATGAAAGAAATGTATAATAAGCTAACAAATGAAATTGAAGAACTTAATGAAAGAAAAGGTACAATTAAAGCAAAAGTTGCAACAGCAAAGATGCAAGAAAGAATTAATAAAATGGGTTCATCTATAAGTAATTCAAAATCAAGTTTAGATTCATTTAGCAGAATGGAGGAAAAAGCTAATAAAATGTTAGATGAAGCTAATGCAATGTCTGAATTAAATAGTATGCCAAGTGATGAAATTGATGATTTAATGAATAAATATAATACAACTAATAACAGTCAAATTGAAGATGAATTAGCAACTTTAAAAGGAAATAATATTATTAGTGATAAATCTGAAATAGATAATGAATTAGCAAAACTTAAAGAAGAAAAGTAACGGGAGTATATTTAAAATAAACCGTATAGGAGGCAATAGTATGGGGTTGTTTGGTAATCAACTGTTAGATGTAATAGAATGGAATGAAACAAGAAGTGATGTTTTATTTTGGAAGTGGAAAAATAGTGAGATTAAAAAGAATAGTAGATTAATAATAAGACCAGGTCAAGATGCTATATTTATGCATAATGGTAAGGTTGAAGGTATATTTACTGAAGAGGGAAATTATGAAATAGAAACTCAAATAATACCTTTTTTATCAACATTAAAAGGATTTAAATTTGGATTTAAATCTGGACTTAAAGCAGAGGTACTATTTATAAATACAAAGGAATTTCAAGTTAAATGGGGTACTAAAAATCCTGTAAATATACCAGCACCAGGAATGCCAGGAGGAATGCCTATAAGAGCATTTGGATCATTTAATGTTAAGATACATGATACCATGACTGTAATAGATAAGATTGCTGGAATTAAAACTCAATTTACTGTTGATGATATAAAGATGAGAGCATTAGCAGTAGTTGATCAACTTTTAATGAAATGGATTGTTAGAGAAGGAAAGGATATGTTTAATTTACAATCAAATTCATTTGATATTGCAAATGGAATTAAGAGTGACTTAGATATGGAAATGCTAAAAATAGGTCTTACTGTAACCTCATTAAATATTGAAAACTTTAGTTATCCAGAATCAGTTCAAAAGATGATTGATAAAAATGCTGCATATGGAATGGTTGGTAATATAGGTCATTATCAAAGTGTTTCTATGACTGAGGCTATGGAGAAAAATCCTAATAGTTCTATGACTAATATGGCACAAGCAGGAATGGGAATGCAGATGGGAATGCATATGATGAATGAAATGAAAAAGAATATGGAAAATGATTCTTTAGTAAATTCATCAAATGGAGATAATGATTCTTCAGATAGTAAAAATGTTATTTGTAAAAATTGTGGAGAACAATTAAGTGAAAATACTAAGTTTTGTCCAAATTGTGGAACTAAAAATACATCACAGGAATTAGAAGTTAAAAAAAATAAGTTTTGTAGTGAATGTGGGTCAAAAGTAGCAATAGGAGCTAAGTTTTGTCCAGAATGTGGAGCTAAAATTAATTAATTGTGAATTAAAATATTAAAAGTAGGAAATACCTAAGCTTAAGACAAACATTTAAGGAGTACATTATGATTATTAATAAAGAATTTTATAACAGAAGTGCAGTAGATGTTGCTAAAGACTTATTGGGAAAAGTATTAGTAAGAGAAGTTGATGGTAAAATATTAAAAGGTAAAATAGTTGAAACAGAAGCTTATATAGGTGAAAGTGATAAGGCTTGTCATGCTTATAATGGAAGAAGGACTAAAAGAACTGAACCATTATATGGGGAGGGTGGTATATCTTATATTTATTTTATATATGGTTTATATCATTGTCTTAATGTTGTTACAAGAGAGGAAAATGTTGCTGAAGCAGTTTTAATAAGAGCATTAGAACCATTAAATGAATTTGATTATATTTCTCAAATTAGATATAAAAAGGATTTTAATGAACTTACAAAAACTCAAATTAAAAATTTAGCTAATGGGCCATCTAAATTATGTTTAGCATATTTAATAGATAAAAATTTAAATGAAGATAAATTATATGAAAAAGGTGAGCTTTATATAGAAGAACATGAAAGTGAAGATTTTGAAATAGTTGAAACAAAAAGAATTGGAATAGACTATTCAGAAGAAGCAAAAGATTTTTTATGGAGATTTTATATAAAAAACAATAATTTTATATCAAAAAAATAACTAATTTAATTAATTTTAAAATAAAGTTTTAGTTTAGTGAAGATAAAAAGAAGGGGTAAAAATGAAGGTAGCATTAATTGCACATGATAAGAAAAAAGAAGAAATGGTTAACTTTGCAAAAATGAATGAGAAAAGATTATCTCATTTAGAGTTATATGCAACTGGCACAACGGGATTAAAAATAATGGAAAATACTAATTTAGAGATTCATAGATTAAAAAGTGGACCTTTAGGAGGAGATCAACAAATTGGAGCTTTAGTATCTGAACAACAAATTGATTTAGTAATATTTTTAAGAGATCCATTAACATCACAACCACATGAACCAGATATAAATGCATTATTAAGACTTTGTGATGTTTATGAAATTCCTCTTGCAACAAATGTTTCAACTGCTCAATTAGTATTAGATGCATTGCATAAATAAAAACAGTATATTTTAATATTTAGTAAAAAAAGAATTTCATTTGTTAATTAATAACAAGTGAAATTCTTTTTTTGTGTATAATGTTCATTAAATAATGATACATTTACAATATTAGTATAGTTAAATAAGTAATAATATATTCATGAAATTATAAAAGTGTGCAAAAAAATTAAATATATAAATAATAAATTTAAAATATGAAACTTAAGATGAATAAATAAATAAGCATAAAAACTATGAAATTTTCATAGAATTTTTTAAGAACAATATTAGGAGATAATTAAGAAAAAGTTTAATATGAGTGTAAAAGTAGAATTATTTTCAGGATTTTTAGGTGCTGGAAAAACACAGTTAATAAAAAAGCTTATAGAAGAGGGATATTATAAGGAAAATATAGCTATTATTGAAAATGAATTTGGTGAAGTAAGCATTGATGGAGCTGTTTTAAAAAGAACTAATACTTTAGTTAGAGAAATTAATGCTGGATGTATATGTTGTCAGGTAATAGGTGATTTTAAGGAATCAATTTTAGATGTAGTTGAAAATTGTAATGTTGATAGATTATTAGTTGAGCCTACTGGTGTTGCTAAATTAAGTGATATAAAAAAGGCATTTGAAGATAAAGATTTAAAAAATGTAGCTGAGGTAGAAAAGTCAATAACTGTAGTTGATGCAGAAAAATTTAATTTATATTTATCTAATTTTAAGAGCTTTTTTGATAATCAAATAAAAAATGCTGATATTATAGTTTTAAGCAGAACTCAAAATATATCAACAGAAGAAGTAAATAAAATCAATGATGAAATAATAAAAATGAATAAAGATGCAATAATTATAAGTAAGGATTGGAAAACTACCAAGGCAGAAGAATTAATACCAAAAAAATTTATTATAAGGCAAAAAGAAATTAAAAAAGATAAACCTATATTTAGAAGAGAAGGATTAAAAAAGACTTCAGTTAAGAAAAATGAAGAAAAATTTGAAAGCTTTGCGCTTAAGATAGATAGAAAAGTATCTAAAGATGAACTTTTAAGTAAATTTAATTTTATAAAAAATAGCCTTGAATTTGGACAAATAGTAAGGGCAAAAGGTATTGTTGAAACTAATAATGGTAAGGAGCAATTTGATTATACTTTATCAGAAATAAGTATGGAAAAGATAATTTATAGGGGAGAATCAGTTATTTCTTTTATTGGTACAAATTTAAATAAAGATAAGATAAAAAAATTCTTTTTATGATTTTGTAGCAAGAAGGTGAAATTATGAAGGTTGGTATTGAGGTAGTTACAGGATTTTTAGGGGCTGGTAAGTCAGCCTTTATTAATTCATTGATAAAAACAACAAAGGCAGTTGGAGAAAAAATAATAGTTTTAACTTGTGAAATTGGAAATGTAAAAATAAAAGAGTTTAAGGAAAAGGATTTATTTGTTAAACATATAAACTTTATGGAAGATAATGCTGAGCTTGATAAAAATATATATGAAATAATAAATGAGTACAAGCCACATAGAATAATAATTGAATATAATGGAACAGAAACATTGGAGTATTTATATAAATGTATATTTGATAATAAAATAGGAAAACTTATAAAGCTTGATACAATGTATTTTGTATGTAATGGTGAAAGTATAAATTTTTATATTAAAAATATGGGTGAAATATTACTTCCTTTTATACAAAACAGTGATGTTATTGCAGTAAATAATTGCAGTAATTTAAATGAAAGAGATTTAGAAGAAGGTATTAATATTTTAGAAGCATTAAATCATAAGGCACAAATAATTATAGTTAATGATAATAATAATTTTGAGGAAGCTTTAAATAAAAGTAATTTGATTGAAAGTGATTTTTTAAGAAACATTAGAGTAAAATTGATGGATTATATGAGAAAGTAAGTTAGCAGGTGGTAAGGTGAGTATAAGTAAATTTGAGTCTTGGATATGGAATTATCTTGGGATAATTGTAGAAGCATTACCTTTTTTACTAATAGGTGCAATAATATCAGCAGTTATTCAAATTTATGTTTCTGATGAATTCATAAAAAAAATAATACCTAAAAACAGCATCATAGGATATTTTATAGCTGCGATATCAGGAATATTTTTTCCAGTATGTGAATGTGCAATTATCCCTATTACAAGAAGTTTAATAAAAAAGGGATTGCCTATAGGAGTGGGAGTTACTTTCATGTTAGCAGTACCAATAGTTAATCCAGTTGTAATTATGTCTACATATTATGCATTTCCTAATAACATAAATGTTGTTATTTATAGAACTATCGGGGGTGTAATAGGTGCATTAATAATTGGTTTGTTAACTGGAGTAATATATGATAAAAAGAAGAAAGAAGATATAATAAAAGATGATACAGTAGGACTTTATTGTGATTGTTGTACTTATAGTAATAATTATTATATTTCATTAAAGGGAAAAATTAAAAATTTAATATTAAATGCATCTAATGAATTTTTAAATATTAGCATTTATTTTATTTTAGGAGCATTTATATCAAGTATATTTGTTACATTTATGCAAGATAATTTAATAAACAATATTACATCAGGAAAAAGCACAGGAATAATAATTATGATGATTTTAGGATTTTTACTTTCATTATGCTCAGAAGCAGATGCTTTTGTTGCACGAGGATTTTTAGATAATTTTGGAGTTGAAGGAGTTATAGCTTTTTTAATTTTAGGTCCAATGATGGATTTAAAAAATTTAATATTATCTTTTGGATTCTTTAAGAAGAAATTTGTAATTCAACTTTTGGGAATTATTATCTTAATAGTATTTCTAATATGTTTAATTGTAGTTTAATATTTTAAAGTAAAATAATTTTATAATATAAATAATGATTATTGTCTTTGTTTTATATGGGGGAATTATGAGAAAATTTAATGTTGATGAATTAATATGGTTTATAATTTTAACATTACTTTCAGTCTCTATTATTTTTTTAATAAAGAGTGGAAATATTACTAATTTTGTAGGTGCAGATATGATAAAATATTTTTATGTAAGTATTGTTATTTTAGTGTTATTTGCATTTATTCAGTTTGGAAGAATATTTACAATTAAAAGAAGAATGGAAATAACAAATAAGTTCATACCTTTAACATTTACATTATGTATTGGAGTAATTTTATTTTTTCTAATTCCTTTATTAAAAAATGATGATATAAATAATAACTTAGGACTTACTAAAACAGAAGACACAATAGTAATCACAAATGATAACTATGAAATATTAAATAGTATAAATGAAAACAAGAAAGAGTTTGAAGGTAAAAGGCTTATATTTTTAGGATATATAGATAAAAGTGAGGAATATCCTGACTATATTGTTGTTTCAAGATTAGCGGTAAGTTGTTGTCAAGCAGATAAAGAAAAAATATCAATAAGAGTTAAAGGCGTAGATGAGAACTTAAAAAATGGACAATGGATAAGTATAAGTGGAAGTATTTGTTTTGATTCAGGTTTTTACATTTTAGCTCATGAATATAAGCTTCAAAATGAACCTAAAGATATATATTATCATAATAACCTTTAGGGTTGTTCTTTTATTAGAAACTTGATATTATATAGGTTATGAACATTAGGGTTGTGTTAAAAATGTTTAATAAAAATAAAAAGGTGGGATGAATTAATGGAATTGCCAAAGATTAAAGTGGCAGATTTTGAAGGGCCTTTTGATTTATTACTGCACCTTATTAAAAAAAATAAGATGGATATATATAATGTAGAGATATATAAAGTTACAAATCAATATTTAGAATATCTTAATACTAGAAAGGTGATGGATCTAGAAATTACTTCTGAATTTATAGTAGTTGCAGCTACTTTAATAGAAATAAAATCTAAAAATTTACTTCCAAAAGTAAAAGTTGAGGAAGAAGAAAATGAAGAAGATATTGAAATAAAATTAATGGAACGATTGATTGAATACAAAAGATTTAAGGCAGTTTCAGAATTTTTTAATGATAAGTATGTAAGTTCAGGAGAAGTCTTTAGTAAAAAGCCAGAAGTTATTGAAGAAATAAAACCTGAAAAAGTGGATAATGATGATATATTTAAAAATATTACACTTTTAGATTTATATAATATTTATAATAAAATATTAGAAAACTATAGAGAAAAACAAAATAAGGTTAATGTAGTACAAAAGAAGATATATGTAGATAAGTATAAGGTTGAAGATAAAATGGAGGAGCTTTTAAAAAAAATTAATTCTGTTGAAGTAATTGAATTTAATAATTTAATGAAGGAAAGCTCATGTAAGCTTGAAACAGTAGTAATATTTTTAGCTTTATTAGAATTAATAAAAATAAGAACTATCCAAGTTTTCCAAAATGAAAACTTTTCAAATATACTTATTAAGAGGAGGAGAGATATTGAGTAACATTGATGTTAAGCAATATGAGTTTAATGAATTATCGAGAAAGTCAGATATAAAATCAGCTATAGAATCAATGCTATTTGTAAGTGGAGAACCTTTGCCATTAAGAGAAATAAGTAATAATTTAGAGCTTAAAGAAAAAAATGTGGTGGAAATACTTCAAGAAATGACTACTGAATATGAAGATAAAAGTAGAGGAATAAGGTTGATTAGCTTAGATGAAGCTTATCAATTAGTAACTAAAAGTGAAAACTCAGAATTTGTTCAAAAGTTATTAAAAAAGAATAAGAAGCACTCATTATCACAAGCTTCTATAGAAAGTTTAGCTATAATAGCATATAAACAACCAATAACTCGTATAGACATAGATGAAATAAGAGGAGTTAAATCTGAATCAGCTATTACAAGATTAGTTGAAAGAGGTTTAATAAAGGATGTTGGAAGATTAGAAGTTCCAGGTAGACCAATACTTTATGGAACAACAGATGAATTTTTAAGACAATTTGGACTTAAAACAATAAAAGAATTACCATCTTTAGATTTATATGGTGATGAAGGTGTCCAAAGCTCAATGGATTTATTAAATAAAGCAATTGAAGATATAGATTTAGAAGAAAATAAAATTTTAAAACAAGCTTCAAAAAATGAAGAAGAAGCTGCTATAGATGAAGAAAAATAAATCAATTTATAAGTTTATTTTAATAAAGAGAAAAGCTGTATCAAATTTAATTAATATTTGGTACAGCTTTTAATTTTATAAATCTAAATCATCATTCTTTTCTGTAGAATCTTTTTTATTAAACAGACCTTTAATTAAGTCTATAAATTGAGGAACGGAATCAACAATTCTATCAACAGTAGTATCATAATCAATAGGTTGTAATCTTACAGAACTATCTTTTACAATTAGAAATGCTATTGGTTTTACACTAACACCAGCACCAGAACCACCACCAAATGGATAGTTCTCATCACCATTTCTTATAGCTACATGTTCTCCAAATTCACTTCCTCCAGAAGCAAAACCAAAAGTAACCTTAGAAATAGGAACAATAGAAGTTCCATCACTAGTTTCGACTACATCTCCAACCACAGTGTTAACATCTATCATATCTCGTAAATTCTCCATAGTACTTCTCATCAAATTTTCTAATTCATGTTTATCAGCCATAATAATCCCAATATAAAGGGATTCACCTCCTATTTTTATTAAATGATTTTAAAATAATAAAACATATATAAATAATTTTAGCTAAATTAAAGGTAATTATACTGTTTAAAGTAAGTTCAAAAAGTATTTTATCCTTAAAAACAGGCTTAAAATCATTTTTATATTTTTTCACCTTAAAGATAATAGAAAATATATTTAATAGCAGTGGGTTAAGATTATAAAGCAATCCAAAGGCAATAGCAGTATTAGCAGCATCACCAAGTGAATAAATAGTTGTGCTATTAAAGTTTAAAGTAGGCTTAAACTTATTATGAATAAGGTTGTTATAAAGTTTTTTTAATGATATTTCTTTAGATTTAACTTTTTTATTGGAAGAGTCATTATCATCATTATTTTCTATTGTTTTTTTAGTTTTCTTTTCTTCTAGTTTGTTTAATTTTTTTTTATTAATTAAGTTTCTTATTATTCCATCTTCATTAGATAATAAATTTAAACTATAAAATTTTATATAAAACTTATCTTTAGAAATATATAAGTGAAAACTAAGAGGAATTGGAATAAAGAAAATTAATACTATAACAACAATAATTATAAGAATATGCATAATTACCCTCTCCTAATCTTTTTTAGTATTGCCATAAATTTTAAATATAAATCATAAAAATTTAATAAATAGGTTTAAAATTTTTAGATAATGAAAATACTAGACATGTAAGGAGAAAATAGGAGTGATACAAATGAAAAATTTTAAAATCCTAGGAGTAACTTTAAGTTTGTTTTTTATTTTAACAGATTTATTTGGTTATTGTGTTTATGCACAAAGTTTTGAAGAAGATGAGGATAATGATTTAGCTATAATTGAAGAAGATGATGATTATAATACAGATGATGTTAATATAGAAAATTTATTAAATAGTATTAGAGTTAATGCAAGATGTGCCATAGCAATGGATAGTAAGACAAAGCAAGTTTTATTTGAACAAAATGCAGATGAAATAGTACCAATGGCAAGTACAACAAAAATCCTTACAGCCTTGATTGCCATAACTCAAGGAAATTTAGATAAAGAAGTAACAATAAGCAAAAATGCATCATCTATAAGAGGCTCAAAAGTTAAATATGCTGCAGGAGAAAAAATAAAATTAAGAGAATTATTATATGGACTATTATACAAGTCTGGCAATGATGCAGCTATTGCAATTGCAGAAGATATAGGGGGAAGTATAGAAGGATTTGCTAATATTATGAATGACTATGCAAGAAGCTTAGGATTAATTAATTCTCATTTTGAAAGTCCTCATGGATTAGATAGTCCAAAGCATTATACATGTGCCTATGATTTAGCTTTATTAACTACAAAGGCAATGGAAAATAAAACATTTTGTGAAATATGTGGAACAAAAACTATATTAAAAGATAATTCTGGATTTACAAGGGATTATAATAATATAAATAAAATTTTGTATAAAATTCCAGAAGCAAATGGCGTAAAGACAGGATATACAGGTCAAGCAGGAAAATGCTTAGTTTCATCTATTAAACATGCAGGAAGAAATATTGTAATAGTTGTTTTAAATTGTAGTGATAGATGGAATGTTACAGAACAAATTTATAAATATGTTATAGATAATTATTGCTTTAAAGCAGATAATATGAAAGATGTTTTAAAGTCATCAGAATTTATAAATTTGGGAACTATAATTCAAGATACAGATTTTGAATATGGTTTTAAAGGTGAAGGTTCTGTGGAAGTTGAAGTATTTAATACTTTATTAGATAAAAAAAATGGAGATATAATAGGGAAAATTGCATTAAATAATAGTGGAGATGAACTATTAAAAAAGGCATTAATTTGTGATAAAGATATTTCACAAAGAGAATTTGAAAAATTATTTCAATTAGAAGGCACTAATAATTAGTGCTTTTTTCTTTTAATGTATATAAATATGGTATAAAATAACTATATAGATATTGAAAAATATATGTTAAGTATTTAAAAATGGAGGAAAGTGTTTTGAGTAAAACTATAGTAAAAGATTTAAAAGTATTAGCAAAAACAAATTTTTTGAGTTTATATAATGCAGATTATATAAATAAAGGTGGAAAAGAAAAGACTTGGACAATTGCTACAAGAAAAAGCAAGGAAGCATTAGAGGAACAGTTTTTTCAAGGAAAAGAAGATAAAATGGATGCTGTTGTTATCTTAGCTTATCATAAAGAGGAAAAGAAGTTAGTTGCAATTAAACAATTTAGAGTTCCTTTAAATAATTATGTTTATGAACTTCCAGCAGGGCTAATAGATAATAATGATGATATAATTTCAACAGTTGAAAGAGAGTTAAAAGAAGAAACAGGATTAAAACTAGAAGAGGTAATAGAAAATAAGATAGGAAATAAGCTTTATTTATCTCCAGGAATGACAGATGAATCTGTAGCTTTAGTTTATTGTACATGTTCTGGAAAAATATCTACAGAAAATTTAGAAGAAGATGAAGATATAGAAACTATATTATTATCTAAAGAAGATGCAATAAAAATATTAAATAGTAATGAAAGATGTGATATAAAGTTCTTTATGGCATTACAAAACTTTATTATTAATGGTGAAGAAATATTTAAATGATTTAAAAAAATATCAAAAATAATAATTAAATTAACTATAGTGTAAAAAAATAAAAATGATAAAAATTTTTTTGAAAAAAGTTTTATTATTTGTTTACTAAATTATATTTGCATGTTATATTAATAGAAACTTAAAAAATTATTCTAATATTATTTATATTAGAATAATCTTAGATATAACAGAAGAAAAATATTCGGAAAAACATTGGGAGGAAAGAAAATGAAAAAAAACGAATATGGATTATTTACTGCCATAACAATGATAGTTGGAATTGTTATAGGATCAGGAATATTCTTTAAAAGTGATAATATTCTTATTGCTACCGGTGGAAGTATAGCTTTAGGGGTATTAGTATTTTTTATAGCAGCTATAGCTATAATATTTGGAAGTTTAACTATATCACAATTAGCATCACGAAGTTCAAAGGAAGGTGGATTAATTTCATATGCAGAAGAATATTATAATAAATCTACTTCATGTGCTTTTGGATGGTTTCAAACATTTTTATATTTTCCAACATTAATATCAGTAGTTTCTTGGGTTGCTGGAATTTATATATGTATCTTATTTGGAATTGAAGGAACATTAGAAATTCAAATGTTAATTGGTTTATTAATAATGATATTTTTATTTGTAATGAATACTTTATCAGCAAAGTTAGGAGGCTTATTCCAAAATGCTTCAACAATAATGAAACTTGTACCATTAGTATTAATATCAATTGCTGGATTAATATTTGGTGATACAAGTAATATTTCATTAAGTGATATTACTGCAATGAAGTCTACAGGTTGGATTGCGGCAATAGCACCAATTGCATTTTCATTTGATGGATGGATTGTTTCAACTTCAATATCACATGAAATAAAAGATTCAAAAAGAAATTTACCAAAAGCACTTATAATAGCTCCAATATTCATATTAATAGTATATGTTTTATATTTTATTGGAATAAGTATATATATCGGGCCAGAAACAATTATGAGCTTAGGAGATGCACACGTTGATTTAGCTGCAAACAATTTATTAGGTCCTTGGGGGGCAAAAATTGTATTAATATTTGTTATAATTTCAATTATGGGTACTATTAATGGGCTAATATTAGGGATGATTAGATTGCCACATTCTTTAGCATTAAGAAATATGTTCCCTAAATCAAAAAAAATAATCAAAATAAATGAAAAATTATTAATGCCAGTTAACTCTGCAATAGTTGCATTTATTATAAGTTTTGTTTGGTTTATTGTTCATTATTTAACAACTAAGTTTGAATTATTACCAAATTCAGATATATCTGAAATTTCTATAGCAATGGGTTATACATTATATATCCTTTTATATGTTAAAGTAATTCAACTAGGAAATAAAGGTGAAATTACTGGGGTGTGGAACTCTAAAATAAACCCTGTATTAGCAATAATAGGATCATTAATAATATTATTTGGAAGCATGGGTAACCAATTATTTTGGTTATATGCAGCTGTTTGTTTATCAATAATATTAGCAGCAATTTTATTCTGGAAAAAAACTGAAAAAACAATAGAAGGTTGTTTAGAATAGTTAAAGTACACAATTATATGTTTTAATTCATATAATTGTGTGCTTTTTTATTATATTAAAAAGTAGAAAATTTTATATAATGGGCGGTTTATAGTAACAAAACAAATTTATTGAAATAATCTATATAGTGTATAGTATTAATTAAGGAGTCAAGATGTTTAAGGAGACAATTGATTGTATAGATGCAGGTTCTGAATTTTGTCCTTGTCATTTAGCTGAAAGTGGTGAATGTATACTTTGTTCACAATTACAAGGAAGTCATTTTTGTGATTGTCTAAATTGGAAAGGAGTTTGTATTTATCAAGAACTTTATAATAATGGTAATAAAGCTAAGGAGCAAAGAAAAACTTATACTTGCAAGGTATGTGAAAAAGTGTTGTGTCAAGATGATGTTCTTTTAATTAAATTTGAAGCACCACATAAATTAGTAATAGATTTAGCAAGACCAGGAAGCTTTATTTTTATAAGAAGTAATGAAGATGTTTATTTTGATGTTCCTATTTCTATTTTAGAATCTGATATTGAAACAAATATTATTTCCATAATGATAGAAATAAGGGGCGTTAAAACAAAGCAATTATTAAATATTGAAAAAGGAGGACTAATAACTATTAGAGGTCCTTATTGGAATGGAGTATTTGGATTAAAAAACATAGGAAAACAAAAAGATAATGATACTTTAGTAATTGCAAGAGGCATTGGAATGGCTCCTATGATTCCAGTAGTACAAAGGCTTGTGCAAAATGGAAATAAAGTTACTGTAATATTAGACAAATCACCTTTTAAGGACATTTATATAATGGAATGGTTAAATAAATTAAATATAGTTCCTCAAGAAATGAATTTAATTGAAAAGGGAAAGTTATCTCCTGAGGCTAAGGTAGCTATTAAATCTATAGTTAAATATAATAATATATCTTTAGTTCATATCGCAGGGGCAGATATATTAACTTACAATATTATAGAATATTTAGATTCTTTAGAAAGGCAAGATATTGATTTATCTTGTTGTAATAATTTTAAAATGTGTTGTGGAGAAGGTGTTTGTGGAGCATGCACAGCAAGATTTTCAGGTCATAGAGTAAAAAGATTTTGTAAAGTACAGGCTAGTCCAAGAGCTATATTTGAGGGGAGGAGATTAATATGAAGGTAATAATAATAGGTGGAGGATGGGCTGGATGTGCTGCAGCTTTAACAGCAAAGAAAGCTGGGGCAGAAGTCCATATTTATGAAAAAACAGATCTTTTACTTGGGCTTGGAAATGTTGGCGGAATAATGAGAAATAATGGACGTTATACAGCGGCAGAAGAATTAATTGCTTTAGGTGGTGGAGATTTAATTAAGTTAACTGATAAATGTGCAAGACATAAAGATATAGATTTTCCAGGTCATAAACATGCAACTTTATATGATGTAAATAAAATCGAAGGAGTGGTAAGGGATTATTTAAGGGAAAAGGGAATAAACCTCCATATGGAAAAAAGAGTGATGGATGTTGATTTTGAAAATAATAAGATAAATGGTCTTTTATTAAGTGATTATACCTATGTTAAAGGAGATGTATTTATAGAAACTACTGGTACTACAGGTCCAATGGGAAATTGTTTAAGGTATGGAAATGGATGCTCTATGTGTATTTTAAGATGTCCTGCTTTTGGACCAAGAATAAGTATTAGTGCAAGATGTGGAGTTTCTGATATTCAAGGAGAAAGAAATGATGATGTACTTGGTGCTTTTTCTGGATCTTGTAAACTTGCTAAGGAAAGTTTGTCTGATGATATAAGGAATAAGTTAGATAAGGATGGAGTTGTTGTATTAAGGGTTCCAGCTGAGGATATTAATTATGGTAAGCTTAATACTAAGGTATGTCAACAATATGCATTAAAGGAATTTGCGGAAAATGTAGTGTTGTTAGATACTGGACATGCTGTGTGGTTGGATTTGCAATAATTGGAATAAATCTGGAAGTAGAGAATCTACTTTTTTTTTACGTCTCCACTTCCAATGAAATATACTGTTACATCTTGAGTATTACCATCCCATAGAATCTTATCTACTAAAACACCTATTAGGAGTCTTTGTTCATTAGAATCTAGTTCTCTTATATCAGCACACTTTTCTAGCAAGCTTTCTATAAAGTCTAGGTCTAATTTCTTGTAGTTTGAATCTTCGATTTCTTTTGAGATTTTATCTAATTCTTGTTGTAACTCTTGCATTTCATTTTTAGTGGCTCGTATTCTTTGTATTATTATATCGTCTATATCATCAGCAACTGCTAACTTATCTACTAGATTGTTTAGAATTTTTTGTTTGGCATCCATATCTTTTTGAATTGCACTTTGCTTTAGTTTTACATCTTTATTTTTCTTTACTGCGTCATTTTTCTTTTTTAAGCTTTGGATATAGCTTTTCTTATTTTTGCCTAGTTTTTCTAGCTCTAGGAGTAATAAATTCTCTATCTCTTCTACCTTTAAATTTTTATTTTTGCATAGTTCACTTTTTGATTTCTTTTTTAATGAACAGGAGTAGTAAAATTGTCTTTTTCCTGTATCTTTTTTTATATTTCCATGAACTACCTGCATGTAGTTATTACAGTGAGCACAATAAATTTTTCCAACAAGTTTTGCATTGTGGGTTCTTGCCTTTTTAGGGAAGGAACCTCTATTGCCCTTAAATTGCTCTTGGACTGCAATCCATTTATCTGTATCAATTATGCCAGGGCAATCACTTATTGCAGCTATCCAATTTTCTTTATCATTTGATATTTTAGTTGTTTTTCCATTTCTAGTTACTTGCTTTGTCTTATTGTAGCTAAGATAGCTATGTTTGCCATCAGGTTCACCATATACATTCCATCCGTCATCCTCAAGCCACCTCTTAAGTTCAGGGGAGCTTATTGCATAAACAGGATTGCTTAAGATTACCTTTAATGATGTTTTTTCAAGAAGGATATTTCTATTTGATTTAATGTTGTGAGAAGCAAAGTAAACTTCTGTCTTATGTAATGATCCTTCTCTTAGATAGGTATCATAAATTAAGTTAACTAATTGTAGTTCTTCATCATTTTTTACAAGCTTAACTAATTTTCTTTCATTACCTTCTTCATCAATATAAGAGGAGCTTTCACTATTAAAGCCAAGTGGAGTTCTACCTCCAGACCATTTTCCTGACTTAGCTAGTTCAACCATATTATCCCTTACACGCTCAGCAATGGTTTCACGCTCCAGTTGGGCAAATACAGAAGCTATGTATATCATAGCTCTTCCCATTGGAGTAGTTGTATCAAATTGTTCCTTAATGCTTATAAAGTCAACTCCATAACTTTGAAGCTCTTCTAAGGTAGTGGAGAAGTCTGATACATTTCTACTAATTCTATCAAGCCTATAGCAGATTAAAATATCAAATTTTTCTTTTTTTATATCACTAAGAAGCTTTTGGAACCTTGGCCTGTTTATATTTCCACCAGAAAATCCTTCATCTTCATAAATGATATATTCAAGGTCATTATTTATATAATGAGTCTCTATATAGTCCTTACACATTTGGATTTGGTTACCTATTGAATCACCTTTTCCTGTATATTTACTTTTTCTTGAGTAAATAGCAATTTTCATATAATCACCTCGGTTTAGTATATGCAATATTATCATAAATTAAATATATTTTAGCTTTATTTTAATAAGTTCTATGGGTAAATTTTCTATAGTAGCCATTTCTTCAATTGTATTATGTTTATATTCATGGTTCTCTTAGTAGATTTTATAAATAGTAAAAAGTTAACTCAAAAAGAAATGGATAAAAAGTTAGGATACCCTGAGCTATTATTCTAAGGTTGAACTTGGACTAAGAAATCCAAGGTATAATTTTATGGAGAAATTCAAAGCTAACTTTGGTCATGAATGTATTTATGAGATTTTTTTAGAAGAAATAACACATAACGTGTGATTATGTATTTCAGTGTAACAAGAAGAAGTGTACAAGCATAGTATAGATTATTAATTTATAGGAGGCGAGATAGTGACAATTACATGTATTTATCCAGAGGATATGAGTATTTTAGAAAACAAGTTAATAGATACATTAACAGATATTGCAATACAAAAGTTTACTTCTGAGGAAATAGATTTAATTGTTGATTATCTTGAGGAAAATGATTGTAAGTACTTCGATTAACTTATGAAAAATAGGCTAATTAGCCTTAAGCAATAAGAATTAACTTTAATGAAGAGTTACATTGAAAATATAAAGTTTGAAATAGAGGTTTTAAGCAATATGCTGATTTGGATTAGCGTTGATTTCAGTGCTCTACATGGTTGAATTAAGAGATATTAATACTTTGAAATTAGTTTTAGAACTAGAGTGAAGGGAATATGTAAAAGGCACATACCTTACAGAAGAAGAATTTGGTAAAATACAAGTTTCTAAAACTGGGAACAAGAATTTTAGATATATTAAATATGAGAATTAAAAACTTTAGGAAGAGGAATGGACTTGATGAATTAAAATATATAGCAGTTTTAGAATATAGAGAAGATACAGTAGTATATATAATTATAAATCTATTATATCTGTGAATATAGGTATGAATTCATTTTATATTTTTAGCTAAAGTTTATAAAAATAAAGGGGTTTATGGAGTTGATGGGAGAAAATGTTAATATAATATTATATTAGTACAAAAATTATATTAAATTACGAGTGGAATAGAAGCTTTTATTTAATTTAATAATTTAGAATAATGAAAAGAGAACCGTAGCATAACTAAATGAAGCTTTTATAAAACTTGGAAAGTTAATTATACAAATTTTATAATATTAAGAATTTATTAAAATAATAAATGTAAATTATGTTTAAATTGAGAAGTATTTAAGGAAAACTAATTCTTTGAAATTGAGTAATGTGGTATTTAAATAAATACAAAGGATAGTGTATTTCATATATAATTAAATTATTTGGTAAGAGAAAATTAAATTTATAAAGAGGTATTTTGATATATGAATAAAAAAGAAAAGAAAACAGTTATATCACAAGAAAATGTAATGAAAATTTTAGATTCTTGTTATGAAAAATGTTTAAATGGTATACCTAAAATTAGTCCTAGTGTAGAAGAAATGGCTAACGATTATTTAAAAAAATATAAAACTAAAGAAGAAGCTTGTAAAGCAATGATACGAAATCAAATTACAAAATGTGCAACATCTGGGTTTATTACTGGATTTGGTGGATTTATTACTCTGCCTGTAACTCTTCCTGCAAATATTACTAGCGTAATTTATGTGCAAATGCGTATGATAGCTTGTACTTCATATATGGCGGGCTTTGACCTTAATAGTGACCAAACTCAAACACTTGTTTATGCTTGTCTTGCTGGTGTTGCAGTCAATAACGTGATGAAGCAGGCTAGTATTAAATTTGGTGTTAAATTTGCAAATGGATTGATAAAGAAAATACCTGGTAAAGTACTAACTAAAATAAATCAAAAAGTTGGTTTTCGTTTGGTAACAAAATTTGGAACGAAAGGAGTTGTAAATTTAGGGAAACTTATTCCAGGAGTAGGGGCAGTTATTGGTGGTGGACTAGATTTAGTTGAAACTAAAATAATTGCAAAACGCTCTTATAAATGGTTTTTTGAACATGATTTTTCTGTTAATAAAAAGGATAATGAAGATGATATTGAAGTTTACGAAAGTGATTATGAATAAGTTCCTATAGAATAAAATATACTGAATTTAATTAGCAAAATATAAAATTCTTTGAGTTATAAAAAGGGGTTGTCGCACTAAAAATTTTATATACAATATATTGTTTTAAAAAATAAAAATCAACACAATATATTGTAGTGTTTATTCTTAATGCGACATCCCCTTTAAACTATTTAAGATCCCATTTTGTAACTTCTCTTTGTACAACTTGAGCACTGTATTTACTAATTAATGCACCTTTACTTGTTCCAAAGATATTGCTTGTGATAATAGTGCCCATTAGTGCTATTACATCTGAATTTATAAGTCCAGGTTTTACATCAGAAATTGTAATTGAACTCTTTTCACCACTCTCACATATAAAGACCATTTGTAATGAGTATTCCATGGCTTCTCATCCCTTCTATAAGATTTTCATTAATAAAGATAAGCATTGTCTACTAGTACAGAGATTTCATTAACTAAGGTGTCTCTAGTTTCATTAGCTAACACTAATTTAATTGCATCTGCAACGGTTGCTAAAGCTTCTGGTGTAGCATCTCCGTTAATACCTGAAAAATTCTTTTTCTTGTATTATGGATTACCATCTTTATCAATACCGCTTTGTACTTCAATACTTAAAGTAGTTGTTTTTAATTCTTTTGAAATTGCCATTTGTTTCACCTCCTTGTAGCTTGGTATTTAATATATATGGTTTAAAAAGAAGAAATCAAAAGTTAATAATAAAATATAAAAAATCTGATAAACTTTTGGCCTATCAGATTTTTTATATTATGCGGCTTTGTCTTTTTCATCTTTTACAACAGCACCTAATTTTACTGAAACAATGGTATTTAATGTATTTATACTATTTGATAGTGAAATAAGTTGCTTTTCTAGTCTAATCAATAGATAGGCAGTAATAGCTATTGGGAAGCTAGTACTGACTATTAATGATATAAGAGCTAAATTTTTCATGATATCACCTCCAAATAATATATATGGTTTTGAAGCAGGGAGTATAGGTTGTTTGTTTATAAAAAAATAGATCAGTAAGTTTTCGTTTAAGCTAGAATAATCTTGGTGTATAATAGTAGGAGAAAAATAATAAATATTTATTTGAGGTGTTGGCTATGGATACATTTATTCCTAGATATAGATATAAATTTAAAGATGAATTACCACATGGAGATAAAAGATATATTTTAACTTATGTTAAGCAGATGATTAGTGAGTTTGTTTATAATATGGGAAATTTGGAAAATAATCCATTTACTTTTCCAGAGGTACAAACATTACTTGATGGCATTACTGTTGGTGGCCATAAGTTAAGTGATCAAAATCAAATACTAAATATAAAGTTATCATGGGATTATGTTGTTAATTTGAGTAGAACAAATTCTTTAGAGTTAAACAAAGAAGTTATTTGTGATATTCATGGTAAAGTTGCTAAAGATGAGGCATTAATAGTAGGTGACTTTAGAAAGGGTAACATTGGAATTGCAGGTACTGTTGAATATAAGTGTATTAATTATGAGGATTTAGAGGAAGTATTTAAAGCTGATATAGATAAAATAAATTCTATAGATAATTTACTTGAAAAAGCTATTATACTTAATCTATGGCTATCTTACTGTCAGTTCTTTTATGATGGAAATGAGAGAACAGCTAGACTTTCATCAAACCTTATCCTGTTATCAAATGATATAGGAGTACTTTCTATACCAGCTAGATATAAGGTTGAGTATAATAAATTAATGCTAGATTTTTATGAAACTTTAGAAGCTGATGAAGTAATAAAGTTTATATTAGAAAAATGTATAACGTTTTTTGATGGATTTAACTATAAAAAATATAATGAATTAATCTAAGGTGTTAAAATAAATCCTCTCATATACAGTTAAACTGCAAAAGAGAGGATTTACTTTTAAAAAGGAAACTTTAATCCTTAATTCATTTATCTCTAATCCAGAAACTATTCTCATACTTTTACCTATATTAAATATTGCAAATTAAACTTTTCTATACATGGATAAACGAATTAATTATTAAGATTTGAATTTATGGCCTGTGGCAGCTAAGGAAATCTTGATTACATCAAGCTATTTTAATATAAAAGGGCTCTGCCCTTAAACCTGGCTCATAATCTATTGATGTTAATTCTAAAAAATAAAACCATTACATCATAATTCTAAAAGCAACCGTTCCTTTCACTCACTATGCTTTTAAATTCTGATGCATTAGTTTTATTATCTACTCAATTAAGCTTTTCTTTTTCGTATCACCTATTGGCTCCATAAAGATTACCTTACATGAAATAAGATTTTTTGTAGGTATTCCTCTTAAGAAGTAAAAATCATATTTCATTCCAGGTAATTCTTATTCCGCTTAAAAGGAAAGCTTTAAAAATAATTCATTTATTATTATCTTGTAATCTTAATCTTTATTTTATTTCATAAAAATCTATTTAACTATTTATTATCACTGAAGGTATAAAAGAATTTTTTTAAAGCTCTAAATTATAGTCATACGGACAGTAGCAGTCCACTTTTTCAAAGTTGACAGAGTAGAAGTTTGGCTTACGCCAAACCACTAAAACAAAAGTGCTAACACACCTTTTATATTTATAATAATATTTTGTTTTGCTTTATTTTTAATTATTATTTTTATTGATTATGTTAGTAACTATTACTATTTAAAAGTGTTATTCCTAATATTACTCATACTATTGAAGCTACTAATATACTGTAAATTGATACTTTTGGGCCCTTATCCACCACCCGAAATAGTACAGGATATTACCTTTACTATCTAAGGAAATATAAGTCTCTTAAAATGAAGCGAGCATTATACTACCTAAGATAGTAATAGGATTAATCTAGTCCTATTTAGGGTACCCGGTGGGGGCTATTATTTAATCTGAAACCTTCCATAATGGAAGCTCTAAATAAATATAATGTGGCGTGCCCCAAACCCTAGCACCTAATCTATTTGTGTTAATTTTAACCATTTATAATCACGAAACTGTGCCCATTTGGACAGGTAGGACAGGTATTCTTCCATTACATATTTTAATGACAGGTAGCCTTACTAGTCCTAAAAATATATAATTCCAAAATACTAGTCCTACTAGTCCACCTTAGACAGGTAAAAAAATCTTACTACTTAAATGACTTTTGGGTACAGGTTGCCTAACTAGTACGCCAAAAGTCATTTATTCTGCAATCTTTTTTTACTAGCCTAAGGAGGGGCTTTTACTTTTATTTAGCAGTCCACTTACAGCTACGCTCACATGGACAGAGTAGAAATAATTTTTTCAAAATTCTAAATTTAATTTTACATATGTAACACTTAAATATTAGTCTTTTTTTAAAAGCGTTGAAATATGAGTAACCACTGGAAAACACAGAGTTTTAAAAGAAGAAGTATAAATTATTAATAGTTGATAAAATTGTTTTAATATTACTATAATTTATATATAAATTATAGTAATATTAGTTATATAATGCGAAATAGTAATATATAGATAATATAGTCTAAAGTTTGGATGGTGATATTATGAATAACATATTTTTAAAAGAACCTTGGTTAAAATGGGCAATTGAGATACAAAGTATTGCACAATGTGGATTAACATATACAAAAGATATATATGATAAAGAACGATATGAGCAATTAAGAAATATTGCAGCTGAAATGTTAAGCTATAAAACAGATATTCCTATTGGTAAAATAAAAACTTTATTCTGTAATGAAAGTGGTTATCAGACCCCTAAATTAGATACTAGAGCAGTAATTTTTAAAGATGAGAAAATATTACTTGTTCGTGAGAACAACGGATTATGGTCACTACCTGGTGGTTGGGTAGATGTTTTAGAATCAATAGAATCAAATACTATAAAAGAAGTAAAAGAAGAATCTGGGCTTGATGTTACTGCAAAAAGAGTTATTGCTATTCAAGATAGAAATAAACATAATAAACCGTTATATCCTTATGGAGTGTGTAAGGTTTTTGTTGAATGTGAAGTTACTGGTGGAGAATTTATTGAAAATATAGAGACTATAGAGATGAATTATTTTTTAGTTGAAAACCTTCCAAATCTTTCTGAAGAAAAGGTTACATCTAAACAAATCGAAATGTGTTTTGAAGCTAAAAATAATCCAAATTGGCAAGTAATGTTTGACTAATATATAGATGTATTTAAGGGGAGAGATATATGATAAAAGCAGTTATATTTGATTTAGATGGTTTATTAATTGATAGTGAGATAGTTTCATATAAAATCTATAAAGAAATATTAAACCAATTTGGACATAGCTTTTCTATTGAAGAATACGCTCAAAATTTTAGCGGAAAAACAGAAGTTAAGAATGTTACAAATTTAATAGATACATATAATTTACCGTGGACTGTTGAGGTAGGATTAGACAACGTATTAAAAGTTGAAGATAAGTTTATTAATGAAGGTATTGATTTAAAGACTGGAGTAAAAAAATTATTAACGTATTTAAAAGATAAAAATTTAAAAATTGCTATTGCTTCATCAAGTACAAGAGATAGAGCATTAACGATATTGAGACAGCATAACATTGTTGAATACTTTGATGAATTTGTATTTGGTAATGAGATTGAAAAAGGAAAACCAAACCCAGATATTTTCTTAAAAGCTTGTGATAAAATTTCAGTAAATCCAGAAGAGTGCTTAGTTTTAGAAGATAGTGAATCAGGAATTCAAGCAGCATATTCAGCTAATATTCCAGTAATATGTATACCAGACATGAAAGTTCCAAATCAATATTATTTGAATATGACAAAAGCAGTATTATCTTCATTAGAAAAAGTTATTTATTATTTATAGAGTAGATTTAATGAACAATTTTAATAAATAACGAACTAAAAGTATAAATAAATTTATAAGTCCTTTTTAAATATATTATTTAAAGCTTTGGTATAATAATGAATATTCCTATAATATCAAGAATATGGATTGTTTTACAGAAATAAATTTTCATAAAACTTTATATTTAATTTTTGAAGAAAATTTCCGCTCTGTCCCATGAGTAGTGGGACTGTAACGTGAAAAGTAATTGCAAAGGGGGACTAGCTTTCTAGCAATTGACAAAAAGGTACTAGTAAGGCTACGAGGGCACTGAAAAAGTGCCTTTCGGAATAAAAGACCTAAAAAATTTTTTTAAGACAATTTTTTAGGTCTTTTA